>Ga0307508_10000036_pt1 | contig 152046 bp, 193 predicted proteins | sample 9_EM_MG_FD_203089 | JGI IMG/M metagenome (GOLD analysis project Ga0307508, IMG submission 203089) | Populus trichocarpa ectomycorrhiza microbial communities from riparian zone in the Pacific Northwest, United States - 9_EM | ecosystem: Host-associated > Plants > Roots > Unclassified | place...
ACGTTGCTTCTTCCTGCAGTATTCTGAGCCGAGAAAATCCTTACTAAAAACTGGCATGGAGGAGCCCTTGTGGCATTGTGGACTTTTTTAGCGTATGTTCTGGCATTGTAGACCTTTTCTCAAAAAAAACCCCCCCGAATCCGCATGCACAACGTAGGGTTCAGGTTTTGATATGTATGTCACTCGACGGTATTAGTTACTAGGTGAGGCACAAACGTAGTTGCGTAGATAGGAAGTAAACCAGACCTAGAAGTGAATCAGAGCTCACTAATTCACCGGTCTAGCTGCTTCAAGCAGGCCAACAACTAAGCTTCCTACTGCTCTACAGACCGCCACCACCACAACCACAAAACGCAGCCGGCAGGACAAACGAACCAGTTGAGGCTCGAGAAAACCTTTAAATACCCTGCGATTTTTGTGCATACCTTTTAAATTCCTGGAAACGCAATTCTAACACAGGCCACAGAGAAAAAAGAAAGCCGGTGCACCTGAGCGTGTGTTTTTGACTACATGCTTAGTCAATTTAACTTATTGACTAAGTAGCTAGTCACCCAGACTTGTTCACCAGTTACTTAAAATAATTGACTAGCTATTCGAAGTGAATGACTCTTTATTTCCTTTTAATGTGTGTTCGCTTTGAAGTAACTATCTACAAACTTTTTTTTTTTCGGATGCAATACCGGTATGCAATATCGCTGCACCGCAACAGAAGCGAATTGCCCCGCCGTTTTTCTTTACTGGAAGCGACGCCAATTGATTCTGCGCCCGCACTCTGTCAAATTATGCCTGCTCTCATTTATATTTAAATAGGTAAAATAAATACCGGTACCCTTCGTGATTGGCCAGATCGTGTCTCAGTTCAGCCGCATTGACCAGGGATACTCTTGTCGCCCCGCTTCGATCGGCCCCGACTGCCCTTCTCCTTCTCCTCCTCTTCCGCTGTGCTTCCCCCCCACCACCACAACAAACGTCGTGATCCACACGCTGAAGAAATCCCACGGAAAGCTGAAGCCTCGAATGGTGAAGGTTCCGGGATATCAAAAGAATTCCGAGGGGGGCGAAGAGAGTTGAGCAATATCGAGAAGGGCATGATTAGACAGTATCTCTCGAAAGTTTCCTCCATCGGTACTTAAACCCGCTACAACGGAAACGCGGTACAACGGATAACCTCTCACGATCTGGTCAGCCTGAAATCCTTGGAAAACGAGCAAAGCGAACAATTCTACGTGCCGTACGGAAACACCGACAGTATACACGTGAGCAAATTCGTCGGATCTACGCCTCCTTTATTTCGCTGTCCACCCTCGATCGCTTTATCCGACTGCATAATACATATAAAGAAGTGGCTACCAAAAAAAGCGACCGAGGCTAAAGGCGGAACACGCGAAGGCCTGGCTGCAATGGGCTCTCGCACACAAGAATTGAACTGCGGAGGACTTCCAGTGGGTGATCTACAGCCACGAGCGCAGTGCACATAGAGCAGCAGCCTGCAGGACAGCAGAGATTGGTCTCGGCATGCCGGGACAGGAAAGGTTGCAGGCAGACTGTGTCAATCCTGTAAAGCATCGTCAGGTGAAGTTGATGGTGTGGGTTTACATACTTCTGGGGCCCGCAGAAGACTAGATCCGTCGACGCACGCGTGTGCCGAGGCCTGCTACGTCGCTGGCTGCTTCCGGTTCTCGAGGACGTACGGGCAGCCCGCGGAGATCCTCTTTTCCAACAGGATAAGCCAAGATCCACGCACTGCAAAACCCACGCTGTTATTCTTTAAACGTTACACTGTTCCGCTCGAGTCCCATCCTGCCACCCCACTGGCCTGGGCCCGGTCGAGCATGTCTGGGCCTTGCTCAAGCGACAGCTCCGAGCGGATTATCTTGACCTTATCAACTACCCAGGAGGCCCCGAAAAAGTGAAGCCGAAGCTGGCAGAAGTTCTTCCGCTCTGCTGGGAGAAAATCCCACCCAAGCAGCTCGAGGCTCGGTAGAGGTTGATGCCCTCTCGGGCGCAGGCGACCCGCTGCTGGCCACTGTGCCGCTGGCATGACTCTTTTGTCTTTCTTCTACATACTCTCTTCTTTGTTTCTGTCCTGCATTTACATAAGTAGTTTATAGCGCTAAGGAGGAAGAGGAAGTGGGGGGGAACCCCCCCGGTCAATGCGGCTGAACTGAGACACAATCTGACCAGTCACGAAGGCTTTTGATGAGGTACTGTAGCATACCTACATAAACGCCCATCTCGTGTTCACGAGCGCACTGACTTTGTCTGGCTTACGGATGTGTTGGTTGTGTTGGAATTGTGTTGCTGGGTATTTAAAAGGTTTTCTCATTAGTAATCTGGAGTACCAATAGTTACTCTACATCTCATGGAACTTCACGATGACAAAATTCCATACAAAGTGGCACTTGACAGAGCGAACAACAGAAAGCGGTCCTTCTTACTTTTCCTTTATGCGGTGGTCTCTGGAGAATATCCTGTATTCCAGACTCACTATTTTTCTGCCGTAAAAAAACGACACATAGCACAATACCTATGGCTTTTCTCAGACGATCGAACAAGCAGATGTTTACCGGGTGCCTTGTGTAGCGGTGTCGGCTTGTTCTTCTTTCTCTCTTGTTCGCCGCCCCCAAACTGAAGGTCCTCTTCCTCGCTCACCCAGTCCAGAGCATCATTATTCTCGTCTTGTAGCATGCCGTGGTTCATCTTACTGATATATAGTGAGCCTTTGATCCGCCCACTTGCCAGCGCATACGAACCTTGAGGTTTCCAGTAGGCTTTGCTCTCTCTTTTCGCTGCTGTAATTCTGAGTATACCAGAGGGATTTTGCAGTTTAGTTGAAGGGGGGGGTTGTTTAATCATACTATCTAGACTATGCCAGCGTACATTTTGTCCGTTTTCCCCGTCTGCTGTCCGCGCGGTGGCGGCACGTTGCGAGCTCCCCTCTGTCCTCTGCTCAGGCCTCCCGGGAGGAAAGAGTTGTGCGCCGAGGAAATTGCAGGAGAGAGGAGTCCGGGCGAGCGTGGGAGGCGGGAGGAGGGAACGGGGGAGAATCGCAGCCCGCCCCCCTAGTCCTCGTCTGCGGATGCCATCAAAGAGGGTGTGGGTAGGAACAGCGGTTCCTCCCCGGCACCCAACTCCCCAGCCTCCGCCCCCCCTCCTCCTCCCACTCCCGCAGCTCCTCTTCCGACACCTCGCTCCGTGTCCTCCTCAGCCGGCACTACCCGCCTTCCCACATCTACGGCAGAGAGGAAGTCTAGTACCGCCTGGCTGCACCTCCCGTCGGCCAGGAGGTCCAGGGACTTCCACCGGCTCTTCCACTTCCCAGTCTCCTTCCGCACCTCCGCTCACAGGATCTTCTGTTGGGCCTTCCACACCTTGAAGAGGTGCTCCCGAGTCTGAATCCGGCACTGGCACTACTAGCACTGTGGGGTGGGCTGGCTCTTCGTCTAGTGGAGGTACTGCCGTGTGGGTGGTAGAACCGCGACTTGGTGCTTCCAGCTACCGTGCCGTCCGGCCTCTGGCTTTTCGGCACCCCGTATCCCGCCCCGGAGGTCTGACCCCCAGCCCACTGGCATGCCTCCACCCACTTCTTCTCGGAGATCTCCCGCTTCAGGTTCGTAACAGACCTTGGGAGAGGCATTGCGGGTACCTCCGCCCGGTCCAGGTAGTTCAGCCATTCCACCCCGCGCGGGCGTCGGGTCTCTCTGCCGAATGTAAGTCGGGGTGATATATACTAGTGGGATTTCTGATGCCGAACCCCAACTTCAGAAAACGAGGGTTTGCAAGTTCGGGGATGGGGGATGGGGGATGTGGCGCTACCTATACAAGACTAAAAAATTCGAGTGAAATTTTTTCTCGTGCCTGTGCCTAGCACTGTTCAACGGCGGAATTTGGCGATCGTCTGTGGTGGGTTGTCGGGCATCATGGCTATGAGCTGGCACTCCGTCCACTGGTCGCAACACGAGGACAGTCTCGAGGCCGAGCGACTTGCCAGGCAGCATCCCTATCGGCATCGCCCACCGCTCCAGGTACTTGATGGACCAGAGTTCAGTCGAAGGGCCATCAAGCTGCTCCTCTGCAGAGGGCCCGTATCGCCGTTGGTGTTGTTCGTCGTCGGTGCTGGAGTTGGCGAAAAAAAAATAGATTTCATCACCCCACCAGCGCGAAATCCCAGGCCCCGCCGTGTCAGCGCAGTTCCTCATCTGCCGCAGAGGAGCATATTCACTATTCCCAACAGAGACACGCCCAACCCGCTAGAGTAGCGATCCCCAAGAGTTCGGGTTGCAGCCCAAACTTTTCGGATTGTTGCTGCTGATTTTAACTGGTTGCCATAGTTATAACCCCAAAGCCCAACCAGTTGCCAGTTGCAAATCCTCTACCATCCACTAACGTTGGCATTGCAGTCGCGCACGGTCAGCAGCCACCGCTGGGTCAACATCCCCTGATCGCCACCCCAGTCGCCACCCCGGGCATAATGCAGCCAAGACCGTACTAAAAGTGAGTGAAAAGTGGAACAACCAAGGGCGGGCGAGGGTAGGTACAGACCGTTTCCTGTCCGCAGTCCGCGCGCGGCGGCTCGTTGCAAGCTCCCCTTTGCCCTCCGCCCAGGCCTGTCCCAAGAGAAAGTGGGTGCGCACCAAGGAAGATCATGGCGGGGGAAAGAACAGAAGAGAGAAAGAGCGAAAGGGACGCCGTGACTCGCCCCTGCTCCTCGTCTGGCGGTGCCGTGAAGGACGGGGCGGGAAGTCCCCCCAGCCCCCGGAGCCCGTCCATGTATCTAGGAGTTGTGCAAGTACCTAGTTGTGTTTTGGAAGATCAAGACGGCAGACGCCGGGCCACCACCTCGCAGGATCCGATCACAAGCAAAAACCAGAGCGCAGCCCGACGAGACGAACACGCAGAGCCAGACCCAAGAGCGGAGCTGTTGTATACATCCATAGCTCTGCCACCTACTTCGTATCCGTGGACGATGTTCTTTCCTACGCATGTACCGCAAGGTGGGCACCTCCGACCTGTGCAGTTACCTAGCTGAGGAAACCGTTCCGTACGGGACCGTGTACGTAAAGGCTTCTGCAGACTGCGCTTCCAGCTCCATGCAGCGCCCGAGAGTCGGCCATCCCGCTAACGCGATCCATCAGCTCGGAATCCACATTTCGCTACCGAAGGACTTGACGTTCATGCAGGTATCCCCACAGCTCTGGAAAGTCCGAGCTAAGGTTCGCCCCGCCCCCCTCCCCACCCCTGCACCCCTGAAAACGATCCACTGCATACATATGTAAAGTGGAAGTGCCCATGCCATGTGCTCGTTTGTCTGCTCTCTTCAAGGATGGCCGATGTCGAAGTTCCCACCAGAGCTCCCAACATCTTGGGAACGCTCATTGTCTTCCTGGTTTTGTCGACTGTGGTGGTCGGATTGAGGTTGGTTTCGGTTCATTATTTCACCCACTCATTCTGGCGGCCAGTTGGTTTCGGTTCATTATTTCACCCACTCATTCTGGCGGCCAGTTGGTTTCTTGGGTGCCGGCTTGCTCACTGCGCGCGGGCGGACACAGGATATACTGCAGAGTGTGTGTGCTGAGAGTGTTTGGCGTGGAGGACTGGCTGACTATCGGTGCTGTCGTATGTCCACCCCCTCGGCTCATTCCCCACGCAAGATATACAGGAGAATACTTACCAGTGTCGTTTTCTAGGTCGTGAACTATGGCTACTCGGCATTGACGATCCTCTCGCTGGACGAAGGCTACGGAAAACACTTCAAAGATATTCCTTTTGACAACCATAAGGCATTGTTAAAGGTTCGTCCGCTCTCATGCCCAGTTGCACACTCCAGAGCTCTCACTGACGGGATATGGTGATAACCAGCTGGGCTATGCCACGGGCCTGGCGTTTTCCTTGGCCCCATGGTACGGAATCCAACTACATACATGAGATCGATAACATATTCTGTCTGCAAATCCAGCTGACAGGCCCACGCTTCCAGTGCGTTGAAACTCGGCGTCCTCGCGCTGTACTATCGACTGGCGGTAGAGCCTGCCCACCGACGCCTCATCCTGATCATCTGCTTGGTGGTGTTAACCTACACGACCAGCACCGTCTTCGTACGCCCCCATCAGCCCACTCGCCCCGTCTCCACTGACCTTCTCGCAGATGGGAATATTCAGGTGCCACCCCATTTCCAAAGCTTGGGATGTCCTCAACTACCCCGACGGCTGTCCGATACGGCTGTTCGACATAATGACGACACAAGCCGTGTGCAACCTCGTAGGTTCGGTGGTGATATTCTGCATGCCACTACCGGTGATCCACGCCCTCAACATGCCCCGACGAGATAAGCGCACGATCACGGTCATGCTGCTATTCGGCGCCATCGTGGTGGTCGCGTCCGGCCTCAGACTGCAGTGGTTGGTGGATTTCAGACGGAAAGATTACGACCCCACATGTATGCAGACCTCCTCTCCCGTCTCCCTCGAGACTCCCCGGCTAACCTTGCATGTCGTCGCAAAGGGGATGCAGCGCCTATTGCCTACTATGCAATCGCCGAGTTCAATCTGACGCTCATCGCGGCGAGTCTGTTCGCGGTACGCCAGCTGATCGTCAGAGCCAAGAATGCACTCAGATCGCCACCACCGCCGCTCCCACATCTACGAGCGCTGGAAACACCACCGGGTTTTTCGGTCGGGATGGAGGTCTTTCCGAGGAAGAATGCCAACTCGGATAGCACAGATCAGATCTTTAATAGCCAAAGTGGGCAGGAGGGTAGTATCGTATAGCCGAATGGTTGCTTCCTCTCGGCACGGCTACCATACTCGCTCCCCGGGCGCGGAAGTATGGGCGGTTTGTAGCCTTACGATTTCCCTATGCGGCGATCTGGTTTCCTGGACATGTCGTGGTTCGGGCGGCGGACTCTGCACGGGAAACGAATGATGCGCCAGTCCATCTCTTTGTTCTGGATCGGAGATGGAGAATAATGTACATACTAAACAACTATCCAAACACATAGGCCGGGCGAGGGCAAAGGGGAGCGTGCAAGGAGCCGCCCTCGTGCGGACTGCGGGCGGGAAACGGGCAGTGTGTATATCGCCACCATCTCGATAGGTCGCACGTGATTAATAAAATAAAAATGATCCAAATACACCCTCTGGGCAATAGGCGACCTTGTCTGTTGTCTAGACTCGATCGTCCCTCTGACAGAGGGTGGCGATGTGCTTCCTGGTTAAGAGAGTACACCTGGTCAGGGCCGGGCCACTCCAAGGTCATCCGCAGGATCGCTGCCTACATAGCGTCCGTAGGGATCGCCGCCGGTTCGACAGCGGCAGTAGCCGCGCACTCAGGGTGCAACGAAACGCTCGAGTTGTGACATGGCTGGTATGTACATAGCGGCTGTGATTCCCCCCCCCCTAGATACTAACTGCCCAGCGGAACTACCGCGAAAAGAGACGTCGGCCCCCCTTTCCTGCCGAACATACCAGTGACTGTCTAGGGCAGCATTGCCTTCTTTTGGAGATTCCTTTTTTGGCTAGCCCTTCTTGGCTGCAGAGTGGGACGCCAGCACGGCAGCGCCGCAGAGAGATCCACATCACTCGACCGTATTAGTCACTACAGTACAGAAGGCGCTATTTACTATCCGGGACGCACGTGATTAAGTAATGACAAAACAAAAACAAAACAAAAACAAAACAAAAACAAAACAAAAAATACCTTTTTGCCAGACCAAGCTAGAGACAAGCACGCTCCAACGCTCAAAATAATCCTCGGTTGCAAAACACCATCCGAAAAAGTACACGATGCCTCCCAACCGCTCTCCCGGCCGCAACGTTCACTTCTATGATGCGACGGTCCCCGATGTCACTTTAGGCGGATTCGTCCAGAATGGTTCTGTCACGGAAGCGAATTTTCTGGACTTTCTCTTCCTACTACTCGTCACGACGGCTCCTTTACGCGTCCAAGAAATTCAGGTCACATCGTAGTGATGACAAAAAACCGTCTCGAGCTTGGAGAGTATGATATTTATTGCGATGGTAGGTGCGCACTTGGCGAGAGCTTCAATCGCTAACTTGGAACAGGTCCTATTGGTCAGCGATGAGCCATGGGTGCAACGCCTCCCCTCGCACAAGAATGTGTCAGGCCGAGAAGATGTCTTTCGGAATGGAATCCGTGCTCGCGATGGGAAGTGTGTTATTTCTGGCATGGTGAATAAGAGTGCCTATCGTGATTCCTGGGCTGGTTTCGAAGCAGCGCACATCTTTCCGCTTGAGAAAGAAAGCCTGGACTCAGTACAATTTCGGTCGTTATATCACAGACATGGACGACAATACTGGAGTCTCAAAGATCAACTCGCTACAAAATGGGTTTATCCTTAGAAGTGATATCTACAGTCTATTTGATCAATAGCTCCTTTCGGTGAACCCGGATGTGAGTATAATGAGTGAATCTATTTCTCATACTGACTCAAAATAGGATAACTACAAAGTCGTGGTGTTTGATGACGATCCCCGCGGCTTGGACGGTAAAACTCTCAATTTCGTCTGTCGCGATTCTCCGAATCCGCACTGTGTGTCCGACCAGCTCCTGAGATGGCATTTTCGGCAGTCGGTTCTTGCAAATGTGAGAGGTGCAGGGGAACCGATTTTCGAGCATGATATCCCACCGGGGACGGATATGATGAGAGAGATCCGCGAAGGGCCGTGTGCGGGGGAAAGGTTGGAAATGGAGATTGCGTCTAGGCTGAGAGGATTTGTGTGAGGATTGTTTTGAGTATTTAAATGAAAGAGAGATAGTGTAATAGAATTGTGGTTAAGCGGGTGCTAAGATTATATGATGAGAACAAATGACCACAAAGACTGCTTCAGTATCATCCACCCGACGCCAAAAAAATTGTTCATTTCCCGGTCCCACCGGTAAACCCTTTTTTTTTAAGCAGGAATGGTGTGTTGGCATAAAGATCAATTCAATTCAATAACCTCCTCGGTGTCGCGACTTACCTATCAGATCATGCTCCCCTCAAATCACCCTTTCTTTCTCACTCTGAACAGTGGGCCTTCCCCGGGGGTCATGGGTGGCTCAAAAGCAGCCACACCCGGAATGTTACCACCCATTGCCACCTACGTCTCCTTCGACTATAGTAAGATATTCGGATCAATAGGGGAGGTTTCCGAGACTATATAGTATGAGTCTGAAGATTCCGTCGGATAGCGTGACCACAAGGCACACCAGTATCTTGGAAGCGGAGGCATGAGCAGGTCTTTCCTTGTAGATCGACAACCCACTGACGCGCACCCTTAGAGACTGTGCTCGGGTCCTCGTCTCTCATAGCAACATCGAACCCATTGGCAAAACGTTCGGATCTCCGCAGCAACGTGGCAGCCCAATGAGTAAATTTCCGCGCCGGGTGCACAGCTTGCGCATTTTGAAGATGGAGAAACCGCCGGTGCTTCTCTTGATGCCAGATCGAGGTGATCACCTCTACAACAGGTAGACTGCATTCGTTCAAGAACGGTGCACTTGCTGACTCGGCGATGTTGGATGTGATGCAGCCAAACCAAGGCACTAGAAAGCTACAAGCGGCGTAGAGCTGTAGAGGAGTAGCTTTAACGTAGGCAAAAGCAGCAGACTTTATGTCTTTAAGCTCCCCAAGAGCGGAATTGTAGGCTGGTACAGACCCAGCCTTTGCGATCTTCCAGAACGCTTGCCTGGCAGCCAAACCGTATCTGGTTTTGCCATTCTCCGCTATGTGTTGCGCACAATACCCTCGATGGGCATGGGGAACAGTTTCTCGAGGCCACTCAGGAGCGTCAATTTGGCTGCTCGCATCGTTGGAATAGACCTGCTCCCCACAAAGTCAGTCAATATGGACATATACAGGGCGAAGTATACCTACAGTGCTAGCTCTCCAAGGAAAAACCTCCATGTAGCTTCATTCTCACCAAGAACAAACCCCATGCGAGCAGCAAAATGTGACTGTTTGCACCGAGTCACAGCAAAAAGCAGAATCTGTCGAAACTTGGCCTTTGTGAAGGTGCCGTCAGAAACTATCATCGGTAAACACACATTTTCGAAAGAGAGCCTGGAGGCAGAGGGGCAGATGAAGAAGTTACGAAGCTGTGAGGTATCAGGATCGATGTCCAACTCGATACGAGCTCGATTGATTGTGCACGTGATTGAATGTAGGACTCGCTTAATCTCACAGAAACGGAGAGCCAATTCCATATATGTACGTTCAGAATTTGATATCATTCGACCGTATTAGTCGCCAAGGAGGCGCTAATGCACAATACAACCCCACTTTCTTTCTTGCGCTCCATCACTCAAAAATAATCATTATCTATTGGTTGCAAAACAACACCACCCGACAATCCCCACAAAATAACCGAAACAATACACGATGCCTCCCAACCGCTCACTCGGCCGCAACATTCACTTCTACGATTCTACAGTCCCTGATGTCGCTTTAGGCGGATTCATCCAGAATGGTTCTGTTACGGAAGCGAATTTTCTGGACTTTCTCTCCATACTACTCGTCACGGCGGCTCCTTTACGCGTTCGAGAGAAATTCAGGCCACATCCTAATGGCGGGGGACAGCCGTCTCGAACTTGGAGAGTATGATATTTATTGCGATGGCAGGTGCTCATTTGGCGAGAGCTTCAATCGCTAACTTTGAACAGGTCCTATTAAGGTCAGCGATGAGCCACGGGTGCAATGCCTCCCCTCGCACAGGAACGTGTCAGGTGCAGAAGATGCCTTTCGGAATGGAATCCGTGCTCGCGATGGGAAGTATGTTATTTCCGGCATGGTGAATAAGGGCGCTTATTATGATTCCTGGGCTGGTTTCGATGCAGCGCACATCTTTCCGCTTGAGAAAGAAAGCCTCTGGATTTAGTACAATTTCGGTCGTTATATTACAGACATGGACGACACTACTGGAGACTCAAAGATCGACTCGCTGCAAAATGGGTTTATCCTTCAAGCGACAATCCACAATCTATTTGATCAATACCTTCTTTCGGTGAACCCTGATGTGAGTATAATGAGTGAATCTATTTCTCATACTGATCCAAAATAGGATAACTACAAAGTCGTGGTGTTTGATGACGATCCCCAGGGCTTGGGCGGTAAAACTCTTGATTTCGTCTGTCGCAATCCTACGAATCCGCACTGTGTGTCCAACCAACTCCTGAGATGGTATTTCCGGCAATCGGTTCTTGCAAATGTGAGAGGTGCAGGGGAACCGATTTTCGAGCATGATTTCCCACCGGGGACGGATATGATGAGAGAGATCCGCGAAGGGCCATGTGCGGTGGAAAGGTTGGAAATGGAGATTGCTTCTAGGCTGAGAGGATTCGTGTGAGGATTGTTTTGAGCATTTAAATGAAAGAGAGATAGTGTAATAGAATTGTGGTTAAACGGGGCGAAGATGGTATATGATGAGAACAAATAGCTTCAATACCATCCGCCCGACGCAAAGATTTTCTTCATTTCCCGGTACTATCTGTAATCCTTTTTTTTAGCAGAAATGCTACCCTGCCATAAAGATCGGTTCAATTCAACAATTTCCTCGGTGTCGCGCCCTACCTATCAGAGTATACTCCTCCTCCACCGGATCCTGCTTCTCGATGGTCGGTGATGCTCGTAGTGCGCCGGTTGCTTTGCTGCCGCGATTGGGGGTGGGGGGTGGTTTGAAACCCCGATCGTGATGCGCATTGGCAATGCGGGTGTGCCTCGTCTTTCACATACTGCAACCGACATCGACGCACACCGAACGGGGTGATCCGCAGTCTGACCACTATCGTAGTAAATAGAGTATCTACATATCTCAATTCTTGTTTCATAGTAGCCGAATCCATGTCCATATCTGTGTACTTCAGTGCCTGGCAAGACCAAACACCCATTCACCCATCCTACAGAAGGGAGAGCTAATCCCATACCTTCTCCGCCTGGCGACATATACCAATGACAATTGGACTCCCACATCGCCGCGACCCTGAGAGCAGCTACGTCGGAGCAGCGCCGATTTTGTTACGACGTAGAACAGATAAACAAACCTAAAAGAAAAGAAAAGAAACCCTCGAATTCGCAGGCGCAACGTAGGGCCTAAGGGAGGTATCGCAACGGTACCAGCGAATGCAAAAAGTCCCCAACCAACCCACCATAACCAACTGGCAAGCGGAAGATGCAACTATCTTGGCATCTTCCTCGGCGAAAGGTTGTTTGGCGGCGCGCTAGTAGCCGGTCCGAACAACGCCGCTTGAAGGTAGTTGTCGAGCAAGTCTTGCAGTCCCAGATCTTTCCAGGCGGGCTCACGCTTCTTCTGCTGAGCTTGAGCGATTCCGAACGCCGCTGTTGTATCGCGTCAGCAGATGCATCGGACGGTCGAGTAGAGAGAGGGAGAGAGATGGGCGGTGGTGGTGGTGGTGGTGGTGGTGGTGGGTACCTACCGTGCTGGTCGGGGATCACGTCGTCCTCATCTTCAGGGTTAATGGGCTGGTGCTGCGGGGCAACGTAGATGTCGTCGTCGGGAAGCTTGTCGCGGCAGAAGTCCTCGAAGATGTCCGCATAGCGGCCGGCGCGGAAGTGGACGTAGGTGAACGATGAATCTCTAGACTACTCTTATCAGCTGATTGTCCTACAGCTCGGAGGGCTTGTTACCATCGTGTTTGCCGTGTCTTTGTGGTGTGATGTGGTGTGGTGTGGTATATATTGTGTTCGGGAAGACGCGACAGAAGTCACGACCGATCCGTTGGGGTATCTAAGAGCAAAGGTTTGACACGATAGCTCCGTTAGTGTGGACGGCGCACCGCCGAGAGCAACTCGTCTCATGCATGCCGGTCGCCACGGCGCACAGCCACACTGGTCACGGGAGATGCAACACAATAGAGGGAGCGCCGCACATTCAGCCAACCTCCTTATCGTGTCGGTAAATTGAGTCGATAGATACATATCCAAGTGAACAATTCTAGAGTAATGCTAATAGATTACCAGCCATTGCCAGAAAAGGGTGAGATCATGTCCTTCCGTGGAACAAAACACTGAAACGAACTTGGCGAAACCGTTGTGACGCGAGTACAAAGGATGGAAAGTTGCTGGTCTTGAAACAGCTGAGTGGAAGAACCATCGTACGCATCGATAGACGCTCGGTGGGTAAGGGGCAATAATACATATCTAGGAGGTTGACTTAGGAAGCTCTTTCTCTTTCCTTTTAGGATATCTGCGATAAGGGCTTGAGCCCTCGCTGACTGTGTGCGGTCGCACCACACAACCGCTAGTTCGCACCAACGCCGCAATCCCTGTCTCTCTGGCACGCACACAAGATTCTCCCCACGCTCCACCGACGAAAGACGAAGACCAACGACCAGCGAGCGGCCAAGCGACTCCCCACGAACGACAGCGTCCCAACTGCTCCTCACACGGAAATTGAGTATGTTGTTCCCCAACACGTCCGGAGGGATTTGAGGAGAGAGAGGAGAGAGGAAGAGGGCGATGAGAGAAGAGGAGATCGGGGGGGAAATTGAGGATGGAGGGCTGAGACTGTGTGGAATTGCAGATACCTATATCCAAGATGGGCCACGAAAACGTCTGGTACTCGCGTCCGCGCACCTACGGAAAGGGAAGCAGACAGTGGTACGTGCCCTCCCGGAACTCCTCCGAGCGCGAAATATCGAAGCATCGACTGATGGATCGCCTGACTACAGCCGTGTCTGCGCCCACAAGGCCGGTCTCATCCGCAAGTACGGGCTCAACGTCTGCCGTCAGTGTTTCCGCGAGAAGTCGACGGACATCGGTTTCATCAAGGTACCCTCTCACCCACCAACCGATCGACAGACAGCGACTGACTCCCAAACAGTACAGGTAAACATTCGAATACCTGGCCACGATGATGCTATTCACTCGGAGTTTGGGGTGCGGGCAATCTTAAAAATCGACGTCTTTTGTCTGCCGTGATCAACTTTTTTTTGATCCCGATTACCTAAGTTCACTTTCGCTTGAACGAGAACCTGCAACAATGTGACCAAACCAGTTTCATCCATGCGCCTTGAACTTTGTTGGTGTTGAACGAACCTCCGATCGCTGGCAATAGGGTGATTTGTTCGAGGCACTGAAGGTATCTACATACGGGAGCGTGTGATCATGACTTTTCAGTCCCGCTGCCGGAAGCCCTATAGTTATACCAACGTGAAACTCAGCCGCGCACGTAGCTCCTGTCCTTATAACCGTAAGACGCAGCTTCTAGAGATAAAGGCACGCCGATCAGACGAAACGCGCCAGCTTTGAGGGTGATCTAAAATTGACCTTGAGTGCCATGTCTCATGATGGGTTTCACACTCCATGTCCCATGCTACCGTTTTCCCGCGAAGGAATCGTCAGCATCGAAATAGCTTTTCAACACGTTGTAGGTTAGTATGAGATGCCCCGGTGCTGGGTACATAGACTACGCGGAGACGAAGTGCGCAAGGCAAGGTGGTGTAGTTTCATTGGAGCTTCTCACCGATGACAACAGTTCATCGGCTCGGAGTGAGCATACCAACGGAGTTGTATGGTAGTATCTACTCAGATTTCAAGTCGCATATGTAACTATCTGTGAATGTATCTACATACAAAACCCATCATGCACCGCTCCCGTGCATGCGAATTTAGGCCACTATCTAGGCGTGCATACCCAAGCGCGACGCAGAGCCGCACCTTAAAAAAAATTTCGGCTCATGCTCAATCGACCCCACACTCCGCAGTATCTCCGCCGCACATCCCCCCAAGAAAACCCCCGCTTTCACGCTTCTACTCCGACTTACACTCTACACTCGCGATGAAAGACCGACCTGCAAAACGGACGCGGCGTCCGCCGCCGTCCTCCCCCGCCGAAGACGAGGATGCTGCTGCTGCTGCTGCTACTGCGGCGCAAGACGCGCTGCGACGGCACTTCGAGGAGCGGTTCGGCGCACTGGAGGATGTGGCGCCCGTCACTGCGCCGGCGCCGGGGAAACAGAGGAAGGAGGTAATCGATGACGGCTCGGGCGAAGAGGACGATGACGACGAAGGGGAGGAAGGGGAGGGGGAAGATGGGGACGGGGATGACAGTGGGGAGGATAGCGACGAGCACGTAGGCGTGGTGGAAGTGTTCCACGGCGGCAACCAGCGCAAGACAGGGCCGCTGTCAAAGCGGGAAAAGCGGGCGTTTATGGTGCGTATTTCTCACTCGATGGGAAGAGAGAGAGAGAGAGAGAGAGAGAGAGAGGAGGGGGGGCTGCTGACCGATCCCACAGTCCTCGAAACCACCCTCACTCCTACTCCCCGCGACGACCACAGCACCGCGCGGCGGCGGCCGTACCAAATCGTCGGAAGAGAAGGATGACGGCGACGGCGCGGGCGAAGACGAAGCGCTGAATTTGAAGAACGATTTGGCACTGCAGCGGCTCCTACGGGAATCGCATCTGCTCGAGGGCGGACGCGACGGGTCGCTCGAGGCGAAGGGCGCGGCGCGACTCAAGGCGCTGAATCTACGGATCGAGGCTCTGGGTGGGAAGCGGGATGTGGCGCCGCAGAAGATGGCGATGCACATCAAGAAGGGGATCGCCGGAAAGAAGGCCGAGCGCGAGAAGAAGCGACGCCGCGAGGCGAAGGAGGCCGGAATCGTCCTGGAGAAGGAGGTCAAGGAGGTCAAGAAACGGAAGAGGCCGGGAATGGCCGGTGTGGATAATCCCGGTATTGGCCGCTTCAAGGGCGGCGCATTGGTGCTGAGCAAAAAGGATGTCGACGGTATCACGGGCGGCAGTGGCGGCGGGACAGGGAAGGGCGGAAAGGGCGGAAAACACGGCGGGCGGGGGGGGAGAAAGAGAAGTTAGGCGGCGGTGTCGACGGTAGCGGCAATGCCATATCGAACAGCGACATGTCATTCGCACACAGGTCCGAGTGCTGTGCGATGCAAATTCCGGTCATGTCACCCTGCTTGAGCTGATTGCGCGTCACGGAAGATTTCCGGGCATTCTCGACGAGGCCTCTCTATCGCTCCACAGCACCAGACCCATCCACCCCCCAAGACCGAGCCGCAGCCATAGATATGGTAGGTATGTATCAGTAGTATTTCGTACAGTCCGAAGCTGAGCTCAGCTCAGCTCACCGCCCTTGCACAGACCCCACCGCCTCGACGTATCGGTGACAAAAATAAACATTGTGCGAGGATCAGAATCGGGGGTGGAATAAGCAATTGGCGAGGTGCAAGGTGAAGCCCTGTGGCTTGCGGCCTCCCCTCTCTCCCTCACTGCCGGTACTGCAGGCGCTCACAGTGTGCGACGGGTTTCGCTCTGCATGCAACCCCGAGCTTCCCGATCCATCCATCCATCCATCCCCATACCACGGGCTCGGGGTTCGGATGTCGCAGCTGCCTGGTTCGAGCACTCGAGTTCTCGTGATCACAATCGCTTTGTTGACTCCACAGCCCCCTTCCAACGTGGCCGCGACGGAGACGGCCGATGCAATTGCAATGCAATGGCATCCCCCACCACCGTTCCACCTTTTGTTTTGCGCGTTTCGTTCGACCCGGGGAGACCGTCCAGATAAGCATCACGTGTTTGCACGGTTACTCTGCAATACGGAGGTTGGTGGATCTAGAGTGGACGTGGTATCCCTCAGCATGGGCGATTTATGCTTTTTCAGCACTTCTCCGGAGCCGGAAACACTCACTCACTCGCCATTCACCCTATCTATCTCTCGCTCCTCCCGCTCTCGATCCACCCACACCTCGCACAGACACACGTAGGGACACGGATACACACGGTTTGAAGCGGAATGTGGCCGCAAAGGGTCTCGGAGTGGGGGGCGTGCTGGATATATGGACGGCGGGGGGACTCGGAGAGGGGTGATACCGGGAATTCCGAGGCTGTGGTCGTGGATGCGGACGGGTGGAGGTATGTAATGTCAACATGTGAGTGGGTACTGTGAGCGGGTACTCATAGGAGGTCGGTCGGTGGTGGGGATGGCAGGCTCGAGGGGAAGCACGGAGCAAGATGAGAGGACAGTGACAGTGACAGTGACAGTGACGCAGGTTGGGGAGAAGGAAGGGGGGGGGGGCTCTGTTCCAGTTCCAGTTCTGTTGTTTGATTTTTGTCTCTTACTCAGCCGCGAAAAAGTGCTGTGCTGCGGGTAGGCGAAATGGCTACATACAACGACGGTGTTTTCCGTCTTCCGTGTCTTCTTCCGTTCAGATCCCAGCATCAGTTCAGTGTTAGCTCAGTGGTAGTATCGGTTTCGATCCGGTTCGGCCAACAAAGCAAACGGAACGGATCGAAAAGAAAACACACTGACGACGAGGAGGACGACGTGTAAGACGGATGGACGAACAGCGCATCGAAGGTTTTTTTTCTTTTCTTCTTCTTCTCTCGCAAAGACAATACATAATAATAATAATAATAATAATAATAAAAAGGAACACAGACCACGTTGTCGGCAGACTGCATGTGGTTGGGATGGAGGAAGGAAGGAAGCTTCCCTTGCGTTGTTGGCATTGTTTTCCCCGGATAAGCTGTTGTGCATTCCAACACAGTTGCAGTTATCCAGACGGGGGATTTTTCCAGAAAATCTGCACGCCGCTCGCCAGCAGCCAGCAGCAGACACCCGCGACACCAACCCACACGGAGCGTGCAGATATCGATGTTGTCCGTCGTCCCAGAAATCTGTTTCGGGGGGTTTTGGCGGGTACGATTTGGCGTCGCTATGCAACCGGATACCTGCGTATGTACATGGCTATCGACAGACGGCGCCCCATCTTGGAGCAGATTCGTCATGCGGGCAGGGGGTGGAGAGGGGAGAGCAGACAGCGAAACAGAACAACTGGAGTCGCTTGTTGCTCCCCGCGACTGACTGGCATCGTGCAGGATTTCCAGATGCTCCACGTAGGCCCTCTGTTTGGCTGTTTGCTCGCCGCCAGCGAGAACGAGCAGACGTGGATGGCTGGCTAGCTACGTATCTCTGCGTCGGACGAGCACTGGCAGATGGAAGCGTACACTGCCAGATCCGCAGAACAACTCCGAAATAATCGGATCCGTGGATGCCTTCGCTGCTGCGTGCACGGCCGGCGTGTTGCTGGCCGTTCTGGCCCACCACCACCGAGCTGGCGAGATGGGGCCTGTCCGTATCGCCGGAGATTGTCGCGGAAGTTGGATGTAGATATCTCTCTGCATGGCATGAGCGGTACATAGATTGTGGAATAGCAGCCGTCGGACGTTTTCCTTTTTTTTTTCGCTTTTTTTTCCCACCCTTCTTTTCTTTTTCCTGCGTTCATCCTACCCGACAGCTCACGGCCACGATGGATCGATGTCCATCGAGCGTGGGGTGTCACTGGACATCATTGAATCGAACATCGGTCGGCGGTGTCTCAGCGGTGCGTAACTAAACGCCTGCGCCGTGTCTGCCACACTCGCCTCCGTCTCTGAAGAGCCCAAGCGGCAATGGTGGATGGCGCATCCCCCGTTCCCCGTTCCAACTGGGTGGTGGTCGTGGTGTTCCCTTCCATGCGCACCGATTCGCAAGACTGCATTGCCGCGCCTGTCGGGACCCAATTCCACTCCGCTTTCTGCTTCCCCGTTTCGTCATATCCGAAGGGAAGAGCGCAAGAGGAGAGGTACACCACAGTCCCTACTGCAGGCATCCCCCCCCGCCCCAGACACCTCTTCCTCATCCTCCTCCTCCTCGTTCTCCTCGTCCCCTCCCCTCTGCTCCGACAGCTGCCGTTTTGTCTCCGCCAACTCGCAGCCACTACCCGGTCCGGTGCTTGCCGTTTCTAGTGACCTGGCCCCGACTCTCTCCTTCTCGTTCTCGCTCCGTGCGCGCTTCCACCTCCGTCTCCGCTTCCGCCAGCCTCCGCCAACCTCGTCCTCGTCCGCGTCCGCGTCCGACGGCGACGGCTCGTGAGCACATAGATCCTCAGGCAGCAATATCCTCGCACAACGTGGAACGGAGTGTTGTTGCCGCTGGCTTGCCTGCGCCCATCCTCCCCCCGCTCTCCTCTTCCCGATCCCGTTGCGGCGAGCCGAGCCGAGTGCGCTGTAGGGTGGCAATAGTGGTGAATACATAGCGCTGGCGGTTGTGCCGGTGCTGGTGCGGTAGTGGTGTTGTATGTGGGGTTGTCAGGTCCGTCCCGGCTGCTGTCTGGTCTTGCTGGCTGAACGAACAAGTCCACGCACTGCCCTCCCCCCGGATATCCCGATTGCCGTTCCCTTGCTCGCTTTCTCCTCCAACTCCAGCTCCAGCTCCATCGCCCAGACTGCTGCTGGGTATTCTCTTCATATTTTTGTTTTGTTTTGTTTTGTTTTGTTTTGCACCATCAGCTTCGCATCTTTTACAGCGCCTGTATACATGCCAGACATTACTCAGCTTCTTATTTAAGTCATCACTTCCTTCTTCTCCATTTCTACTCCAAGTCTGTCCGTCGGTCGGCTTGTCTCTCCATCCATCCATCTCCCCACCCGGCTTGCCCTTCGGTGTCTTGGTTCTGTTGCGATTGGGGTTCCGTTTCGGTGCCGGTCGACGAGGAAGAAGAGGAAGAAGCAAGCATCCACCTCAAGCTAGTAGCCAGAGCAACCCCCAACCAATTCACCGGATCCCGAACCCCAGCAACACACCTAAAAAACCCCCCAATCGCCCGCCATGAGTTCGCACCACTACTCGCACCGCTCGCCACCACCACCGCCGCCGTCGTCGTCACGTCCTCGCGCGCCCAGCTACACCGGCCTTCCGCACGACCACCACCACGTCCTCCCAAAGCCGCCCCATCGCCACCACCACGCACACACTCCGTCCTCCGGCTCTCCCGGCGACCACAGCTACATACCCTACACGGCCTCGTCACCGACCTCTTCCTACGGCCGCGCGCCAAGCATCAGCACGTCGTCCCTCTCGAGCTCCAGCTATGCCGGTAGCGCCGAGGATGAGAGCTTGGTTAGTCGGGAGGTGGACATGGTCGACATGCTGACGCAGCGACTTGCTGGCGCTTTCGATCCGCTGCAATTGGATCGGAGTTTGGCCATGCAGGCACAGACGTACGTATATAGTTCCCCCCTCCCCTTCCTGGGACCCTGGGCTGCCATTGAGTTTCATTCGCTCCTTGTCTTGTCTCTTCTTGCCCCGTCCCGTCTAATCGTCTCCACGAACATCGCAGGTCCGGCATGCTCAACAGCAAGACACGGGAGCTCATCGCACTGCAGGAAGAGGCCCAGGCACGGCTCGTGGAGACTCGGAAGAGCTTTGTCGAGGGCATGAAGATCGCGAAAGAAGTCAAGGCGGACCTGGACTATGTGCACCGCAAAGTCAAGTACGTTTCTTCTTCCCCTCCTTTATCTGCCCAATCGGGTTGCAACTTTTTTCCAACCTTTAACTTTCTCAATGTGTAGGGTCTTGAAGCAGAAAACCGAACGGAAGTGAGTATTCTTCCCTGGCGATGCCCAATTGGGGAAGGAGGGATTCCGTTTGCTTCGTCTGTTTGTCCACGAACTAATGTTGTCCCGCCCCCCCGCTGCAGATATCCGGTTGAATACAACATGGCACGTGATCGAATCCCACCACCGTCGTGAACAGATCGACGGAAACGGGAACGGACGTAACTTCCCGCTGAGCTTTGTTTCCTTTTCTTTTCTTTGTGGCTTGGATTTGGGCCGGTGGGTGGTGTTTACTTCTTTTTTTTTCCTTGGCTCCGGCGCATGGGCTTTCCGCTTCTCGTTTTCCGGAGTCTCTGGTTCCCTGTCATGATTGTTTTGTAACCTTCCTTTGTTTGCTTCGTACTATGTTTTTTTTGGCCCGCTTTTTGTCTGCGACTATTACTCTACTGGTTCCACGCGCATTTTCATTCAATTCGTCCAGCGGGTGGTTCCGCTGTTCCTGCTACGATGTGGTGTCTGTACTTGTAGTTCAGCTTTCCATTCGCATTTCTTCACTTCATTCGGGACTATGTTCTGCTTCTTTTTTTCATTTTTTTTTCACGTGACGGGGAGAGAAGACGTCTCCAAGAAGCACCCAATCATGGTATCATTTCCGATTCACGCCCTCCAAACATTCTTGATGCCCAGCCGCGACTCCAGCGCCGCCCACGGATTCGCAGTGAAGCTCGGCTTGACCCACGGATAGTCGACCCAGTCATCGCGGGGGTGTCCACCGCCGCCGCCTCTCCCACCTCTGGCGCCCTGTCCCTGTCCCTGTCCGCCGCTTCCCCTCACGCCGATGACGAGACTGCTGCTGCCGCTCCCGCTCCCAACCGTAGACGCGGAGGCAGTGACGGGGGCGCGCTCCGCGCCGCGTGCACGCTTGCTGCTGCCGAAGGATTGCGGCAGGCCGAGGGCTTCGGCCGTCTGCGCGGCCGGCGACGAGGGCTGCGTGGGTGACGACGCCGGGTGCGCGCGCTTCTTCCCGTCGGGCTCGGATTCGGTCTCGCCGGTAGGTGGGGTGGACATTCTGGTCGGTGTCTGTCTGGTGGTCGGCGTCTGGTGGTGGGTATGTAGGTAGGAGTTGTGTATGTAGCGTATCTAGCTGGAGAGCGCACGTTGGTTCGCGGGGATGGGGATGGGGGATGGGGGAGGGGGGGAAGGAAGACTCCGTAGTGTGGTGTGACGTGGCTTGGCGGGTACTTTACCGCGATGTGTGACTCGGAAGTCCGCAGCGCAACCCACTCCACTCTGCTACCTATCCCCGGGGGAGGGGGCTCTGTTTATGCTGGTTGGAAACATAATGGATTGGGGTGAAATGGCTGGTGCATAGTAAAGTTGCGGCAGGCGGAATGTATAGTACTCCACCTACCCGTCTAGTTAACGGGTAGATAACTGGCTCAAAGACGGCGAAATTGGATACGCACGGCTCGCAGGCTGGGCGGCTCGGTGGGGGGAATGGCTCCAGTGAGGCTGCGGCAGCTTTACAGAATGTATACAACAGTCTGTATGCACGTGCCCGCAAGTAGGGTATATATCTATATGGCGGGGGCTAATGATGCGCTGGGCTGCGGATCTTCGTCATTCAAGTGCTTTGGTGGGGGATAGACTACGCGCGCGGCTCAACGCAGCGGATTGCTGACCTACAGATCACAGGTTGCGCACTTTTGATACGTACGGATTATGTAGAGCACGAACGGAAACTGCACTGGATATGTATGTATCACAAAAAAACTCAGGAATCGCGGGAGATCTGCGACAAGGTTCACTCATCACCCACACAAAATGCGATGGATTTCGCCAAGACATACATACATAGCACCGTTGGCCCTAGCTGTCCTCTGCCCAGTACCTGCCGCCGCAGACCAAGCACGTCTCCCACGCGCCAAAGACCGCCTTCGCCAGTCCCATGAGTTCCTGATCCTCGGAGTGGGCGCCGAGCACGGTGCGCGCGCACACCGTGCACTCCCTCGTCGTCATCGGATCGGTAATCGGCAGGAAGGTGATGGCGCAGCGGCTGAACCTGTGTCCGGCGGTGCACTCGGCGATGCGCAGGTCACGCCAGACCATGCCGGCCGTGCAGATGAGGCAGCGCTCGAGGGAGCTGACGAAGCCGTTCTCGACGCTTACGGGCATCTCCGCAGACTGTCCGGCATGACGGCGCATGGCCACGATGCTGAACTCGAGGCCGAAGCGGACTTCCGGCGCGGTGTTGGCGTCGAGCCAGACGAAGGCCGACTCGGCAAGGTCCAGGATCGTCGAGGACGAGTAGAGGCCCATCATGCCGACGCACGCGAGTGAGTATAGGATCCGCTTCGAATAGGTGTCGACGCAGAGATCGCGTGGGATCGAGAGCGCGGATACGATCGACGCCGCGATGATGTGCGGGCTCTCCGGGAAGGTTTCGAGTCTGTAGTTCGGCATGGAGATGCGCTTCAACGCGGCCGTGTAGCGGAGGACGTTGAGAGGCTTGGGGAGCACTGTGTGCTTCGCCATGAACTCTTCCTCGTTCTCGCCGGCGGTGAAAGTTATACCCTCCAAGCGGGGGTCCCCGTCTGCCGAGGCGGCGGAGATGGCCGAGTGTATGCGCGACGTGAAGGCGTTCCCCAGTGCCACGGATTCCAGGACCACCGCCTCCGTGGCTGTAGTGATGGGATCAGGTAGTGCGCCTTCTGGGGTGAACCCAAAACTACTCCAGCACCCGCTAGATCCAGTCGCAGTTCCGAAGACTATGACTGTCTTCTCAGTGTGCGCCGTTGTATACTCCAAGCTGCTCTTGGGGTGAAAACTAGCAGCAATCGCAGTGGTGCCACCGAGCGGCGACACCGCGAGGCCGTAACCACGGACCAACGTCTTGGGGATTTCGTGTTCGTCCGCGTAGTCCTGCTTCATCTCCGCAAGGGTCTCTGGCCAGTTAGACGACACGTTTTCGAGCTCTTCGATAGGTGTGCCTTGCATGGCTGCGTCGTCTACGCCATGGATCGTCGAGGTAGAAACGGAGGGCGATGAGGCGCCTGTGGTCGGAATCTTGCAGGTGATTATCTGCGAATTGCCGTAGCATGTGAGGAGCTGAACTATCACCGTATCCGGTGTATCCGTTGACGAAAAGGCCAGGCCTATTCTCCAAATTAGACTCATCTGGTCGCCACGTGCCGTGGGAGACATATCTTGACGTACCTACACACTTCTCGACGAAGGGGTTCTCGGACTCTTCCCTCGACAGGATCGATCCATCCTCGCCGATGGTCAGCACTGTGGTGCACAGCTGGGCGGCATAGGCAGCCACAATCCGGCCAGCGATTAACTCTGGGGCAAAAGCCACCGAAAAAATCGGATGCAGCTCTGTCTTCGCCTTGCCGAGCATCACCGACTCTGAAGCAATCAAGACTTGGGGCTCCAAAGCATCCTCGACATCAAGGGTCACTTTCGACATCACTGCCTTGCCGTCCCAGACGTATGCCAGGAACGCGAAGTCTGTGCGACCCATCAGCTCCCATCGTTTCGTATGTAGTCTACACGGAATGGGCACTCACATTTCTTCTCGGAGCACTGTCTCCAAGGACTCCAGCGGAGGGCCTGGAAGTAAGTGGCACGCTTACCCATATACTTCGCGACAAAAGACGTGGGAAACGGCTTATGAACGGTCACAAATTCCTGCATGCCTTTGCCGACTCTACATCACTCCAATCCTTATTAGCCACCGCCTCAGTCCGCACCAAAAAAAATCAAAGAGAGTAGGGGAAATAAACCTAAAGAAGATTATCTCGAGATGGTCGTTCGCAACGGCGATCAGCGACTCTCCCCAACGATTCTCGTTCGTTCTGCACGCAAAACTCCAAGCCATGCTCCTGCACCTCGAGCGGAGACGGGTTCTGATCTCCTTTTCGGCCTCGTCCGCATCTTCCTCGTTCGGGAATTTGAACATCAACGGCGTGAGATCGCATAGGACCCTCATTTCGTTGCCGACATGTCCCACGGGCTCGAAGATGTACAGCTTGTGGTTCGTCGCGATGACAGCGAGGAGACACCTGCGGTAGCGGGAAGCTCCCAACGGAGACCAGGCAATCTGGTAAGCATGTCCAGGTCCTTGTTCTTCTCCGATGGAGTATATGCACGCTTAAGTCTCTGTCAGTTTCCCGCGGAACATTTTGTGGGGGGGGGGGGGGGGGGGACGGGGAAAGTGAACGCACCAGGGGCAGGTGGGATCTCCTCGTCCATTGAATCGATGATCAACCGTCTCATGTCTGCGAGGGTATGCCAGAACTGCGGAGATTTCTTATCCGTCTGCTGTCCATCTCGACCTGTGAGTTTTGGGACCTATACATTTTTCGCTCGTTATTTAGCTACCCATCGGGTGCACTGCAGGGAAAAGAAGAAAAATCAAAAAAATCAATATATATGGGCGATTGCTACCAAAATGACCACGTGTTCTCCGGCGATGAGTGCGAGAGAACCTTCGGGACTCCACGCGAGACAATTGTACGTCGTCGGGAGCAGTCGCAAGCGCACGTTCTTGAGCATGATGTCTGTGGGTTGACCCGTCAACGGAACCATTTACGCGAGGTGTGTATGTAGTCTACATAGTACATATCTAGTGGGGGGTGGGAGGAGCTAGGTACCTGCGCTAGATGCGTTAAGCGTGACAATCTTGTGAGGTTGCACCATTGCTTTCGTGACCGCTGTGATTCTGGTTATCTTTTTCCAGGTTGGAGGCATTTTAATTGGAAGGGATTCCTGATCTCTCGGCAGGGTTGCCTGGTACATAGTTGGATTCAACAGGGTTTGTTGGTCGTTCGATTGTGGATTGTGATGTTGGCTATGATGATTCACTGGTAATCACTCGAAGCCACAAGCAAAAATGCTACTGCAACCACAAAATTGATCTGGCTGCTCTAGTTGATTTTCACTTGTCTCTGGCAAGTTCTAATCGTGATTTATTCGACTCCAAGCCGTGGATCACATCACTTGATCAGGCGCCGGTGTAGGAAACTGGATATCAGCGACATGGGCGCAGACCTTCCACCACGCACGAAAAGAAGACCGATTCTCGAGCAAGGAGTCCTGCCGCATCACTCAAGAATAACCAGCTCGGCTTTGTAGCTTGTCTGTTCGAGCGGACATCAAAGCTCCTACATAAGCCATGGGCGTTTCAAGAGCACATCGATAAACTGCCCATCAACTGGGAGGTCTGAGTCAATCTACGACCCCCCATAAGCCACCATTCCCCGTACACAGCTGGCAACAGCCTCTGGTGTCCGGCATTTCCCTCCCCTGCCACGGAAATTGACGGAATTACGCACCCCATAGGGGATGAGTGGTAGGTATGATGTTTTGGATGCATGGTCTGGCATCAATACCGGGGAACTCTGGAGCACAGTATAAAGTGAATACGTGCATATCCAGGCAAAGTGCGGAGGAAGGTCGGTATCCCGCCCACGCACACAGCGGCACGCTTTGCCGCACGTCTTCCTCCACTATTTCGTCGGATGGCTGCTCTCTCCCGGATACGGCCAATTCGCCCCGGAAGTAGCCAGGTATTGAGTGTGTCCAGGGAGGGTTTGCCGGTATAGATAAACCGCTAGTTATCTTCTTGGTGGGTGGGTGGTACATGGGAGCAGTAAATACGTGGGCCGCTGGTAGTCTCGGGCTGCGTGCCTCAGGGACGGTGCCTTCGCGTTGGAACTGAGTTTCGGATTATCAGCAGTTGTGCCGCCCACTGGCATTGGGCTGGGATAGATCCAAAATAGCGCGGGTTTTGATGCCGGCGAAGGCCAAAATGGAGGTGTTGTGGAGAGGATGTGCATCGGCGGAGCAGATGCGGCTTGTCGTAAGGGAGAGGAGTTCCGGAGAATGGCACGATAAAGAGTAGAGCGCATAGCCCAGGCGAGAAAGCTGCATGGTGACGACCAGCGCTTCCACCGGCATGGCCTTGTCAACGTAGGAATACGATACGATGAAACCAGGCCCAAATGAAAATGCAGACTTTTGTTACCCCGACAGAACCCCCAAGAACGCCTTATCTAGCCCGGGAGAAAGTAGTCATTCCATCTCTCGTTATTCTTTCCATCTCATATCTGCGGCAATCTTCCTTTCCACCGCGCGTCTCACCACCACACCTACGGTCTCGCTCTTCCTATCCACCTCCATCCCCTCCTCCTCGTCCATGGAACACTCCCGCATTCCCCATTGCACCGCATTCCCAAACCCACGCTCATCGAAACCCCCCAAGCTCTTGACGAAAACACATTCCCCAGTCCTGGTGAACCCAAGAACATGTCTGCTGCTGGCATTGCTCTCCTCCGCGACCTCTCCCCGGTCATCCAGGTAGACGGTAGTAGCGACGAGTACGCTCTTCATCGGGGTGCCGGAGTCGATCAGGGCGAGGATGGCTGCGTTGATACACACGGGTAGCAACGCCGTGGCGTCGGTATGATCCGCCGCTTCTACGATCTGCAGGCTGATCTGTAGCAGCGTGCGCGGGTGGTACGTGCGGATTATTAGAGGAGATAGGGCGGAGAGGAGAAGGGATTCGAGGGCGCGTTCGCGGGTGCCTCGGATATCAGCTAGGAAGAGAGAGAGAGGGAGGGAGAGGGGTACCCCCAACGCCGACAGCAGGCCGCACGATGATCTCGATGAATGTCTTGTCAGGAAGCTCGTCGCGCGCTCTGACTTCCATTGGCCCGGAAATGGATGCGATGGCGGTGGTAGCGCCAGAAGTGAACGTTGCGGAGCCATCGGCGCGCGGGAGAAGGGAGAGAGTTGCAGTGATGGTCATGGTATTTTGTGTTGTGGTGAGTTCGGTGGTGTGGGCTAGCCGGCGGCAGGATGTTGATTTTGAGTTAGAGCCCACAGCTTGTCCTCCCTGCGCTGGCGCTCCGTAACGGGATTTCTACTAACTACATACAAACCTGGCGGCACTCAAACCTACCGGATTTCGCACTGCGCTAGAGGTAACTACCTACTTAAGTACATACATCACGGTTTAAGCTTCTTTTCAATTAAAGGTTCAAACTGTCCATTAAACAGATACGAAGATGATTCGTAACTATGGGAAAACGTTAAGATCTAGATGGCAGAAGCACTTTTCCAGGCCCATACGCACTAAAAGTGCGGAGGTAACTACTCGCGGTGCTGAAAGTCTGTCACCTTCCTCATCCACCAACTGAGCTTGCTACGAGACTTGCTCCTGTCCAAGAGTTTCGAAGGATAGATTCCTCTGGGGGAAGAGGGAAGCTGGGGCTGTAAATCCACGTATCTTCAAACTTCGGGTACAATCTGGAGTTATTAGTTTATCATAACGGCGATATGTGATAAGTAGTCTCTACGGTTAAGCCACACCAGCCAGAGGTCCGATCTCTAACCAGAGGAGGACTTCCCAGCGCAGCGAGCAGATACGAAGGGATACATAGACTCGAGGCAAAACCGCACTTGCTCCGAGAGTTTCTCGTTTCCATGACTACCATCCAGACTTCTTGGGTCTCTGGTGCCGCCTTTTGCTTGGGCGATAGAGCAACGTTAGCAGCGGCTTGACTGAAGGTTGCTGTCAAAAATAATAATCATAATATATCACTCGATGTCGGCGACCGAAGCTGGGTTTTCCGATTGAGTTTGGAAACACTGAATTACCGCTTAGGCCATTTTGATGTCGAAGCACTCGCGACACATCACCAGCTTAATCGTCATCACCTCCTCCCTCCCACAAATCCAACGTCAACGACACTGGCGGCGGAGCCGGTGGCCTATCGCGCTGCGTGGTAGCATAACTATTCCTGCGCGCTTTCTCATCGGCCTCATTCGGTCCGCCGTTAACCGCACGCTCCCTCTCCAGTCGCTCTTTCTCGGCCGCCTCCTTCTTCTTCTTCTCGGCTTCGGGCACCATATCCTCTGGAATGCCATTCGGCCCGACTGCCTGCAGTGCTCCCTGTCGCATGAGGATCTCGTTCGGCCACGGCGTGAACTGAAGATTTCCCGAGGGGTCCAGCGACGTAAACTCCTCTTCCGACATGCCGAGGGGCGGCTCTTCCTTCTCTTTGCCCTCCTCGGGTGGCTGCGGCAGGACCGCACTCGCGTGCTTGCGGAATGCGGCCGGGTTTGATGGCCGCGAGTATTTTGAGATCTTGGAGGCGTACGCGAGTAGCTCGGTGTATGAGACTTCGCGCGGCTTGGCGGAGAACTTGGTGGATGGGACGGAGAGGAGCTGCAGGCGTGCCTCCGAGAGTGTGGTGAGGAGTGAGGTTAGGTGGTCGTCGAGCGCGTTACTGGTTTCGGTGAGCGTGAGGATTCGTTGCGTTGCTTGCTGATGCTCTTCCACTGCAGTAAATCAGTATTCTTCGCTGAGGATGTGGTGTGTGAGAGTTGGAACGGACGCTTCTCAAGTGTCGCTGTGAGTTCATCATCCGACCGAACGAGAGCTACGGCGGCGGCGGGGGAGGGGTTGTAGGACGCGACGGATTCAAGTAATAGCAGGAGATTCCGCTCGAGAGTGTTGAGCGCGTCCTGTACCAATACGTTCATTTTGTGTTGACGCGACGGTGACGTGTGATGCTGGAGGAGGAGGAGGAGGATGATGATCCCGGATGAAAGTCGGTGTTGAGTTCCCGGGTTCGTCCCTCCAAGCTTGGCAGGTCCTTACTGTTGAAGTTCAAAGGCCATTTCGTATTATTACTAGCTCTAGCTAAGTAGAGTAAGTACACATGCTTAATTAGAGGCATTCTATGTCACTTTATTTCTGTGGGAGTTTATCGCAAAAATTATAAAGCACATAACACCGGCTGGAGCGAGACTACATTTCATCATTGACCACAAAGGGAATCAACATTGTAGGATTACAGTAGAGAAGTATATCACTCCTTCTTAACTTCGACCATCCTTCCTTCGAGCGCCGGCGAAATGGCACTGGTCCAGTCGACGTTCTGATCCTTCCTGCCGTGATCATCTACTTCAAGATTGGCTCGACGCGCCCACTTGATCCCCATCCTTTTGATGAGCCGTTGAACCCTGTCCGAGTGTGGCACATCCGGCGTCTGACCATCGTCATTCTCAATCACGTTGTTCTCGTCCTCACTTCCACTGGTATCGGCGTCGTCATCGAGCTCTTCGCGTTTGGCCGCTTTGGGCGGAAGTACCAGACTTCCCTTCGAGCTCATTTCCTTCTTCATAGGATCGAAGAAGTTGCGGTAGAAGCCGCCGCGAGACCACTTGCCAACTACTTTGAGAGAGAGGAAGTATTGACGGAGGACCATTGTGATCAGCACCCCGTTCTCGTTGTCCACAATGGTCTCCGCTCCCTCTTCTGTGGATAAGGCTCCGTATCCGTCCTTTCCGCGACTCATGTAGTCCCTTCATTCTTGATTAGTGAACCTGCCCCCCTCGTTGATACGGTGGATTTTCGTACCTAGTTGCGAGGGTGTACCTCTTGTCTGGTACTACATCCTCCTCTCCGACCTTGCAAGACAAGACCCTAGAGCCCTGTGGGAGAGAAGGATCGAAGGTGAATTTGATTCCGGATACATGCGCGAAGCGGCCTATCCACATTAGTGCTTGTTGATAGAATGCTGCACAATCATCCCACCTTCATACGCAGGCAACTTAGAAACACCGTTCTCAAGGGCTTTAACAATCGACGATCCGGAGAGTCTAACCACAACCACGGGATCTTCAAAGGGAAAGCATTTGATGATGTCTCCGAGCTTCAGGACACCCGGGGGATAGATCTGGTCTCCTCGCATCGTTCCTCCGGCAATCATCGCACAGTCAGTGTTGTAATAAAATCTCATCAGATCGCACCTAGATACAATCGTCATTAGCGCTCAAATTAGCCATTTTGCTTGCGCAGGTCGAACATACACGAAGTTAGCATAATTCGATTCCTTGCACCTAATAGTGCTAAACCGAGCATCCAAGGGTACCAAGGTAGCCCCAATCGGCTTCTCGAGTTTTGCCTTCATTCCGGCTGTGAGCTTGTTGACGATTTGAGCGGTGTGATCATCCGCAGGCCTGTGATCGAGTCAGCCCCAATTCATAGATATGCGTGATAGCCATAGCTTACACATCCTTCGTGATATCCCGCCGTACGATGTCAAAGTGCCATCCAGTGGCAGAAGGATCGGCATTACTCTTTCTGCGAGCCTCAATGTAGGAGAGCTGCTTGAAGTCGCAGCCAGATCGGATGATATGGCATCCATTGACCACTTCATGGGCGTAATGGTGGTCATGTCTATCACACTTGTAAGCAAGTCTAGCTACCTAGCTTTCAAGGAAGGTCCATACCCTCCAAGCACCATATCGATAAAACCCTCTGGAATGTTGTTGGCCAATTTGATCTGTTCCCCGAATCAGCAAACCCCCCTCCCGCATGGTAGGATACAGACATCATTCGGCTCGCGCATATGGCTGACTGCGATGACGATCTCGGCTCCTTGTTCCCGCAGCTCGGGCACCAATCTCTTCGCCGCCACCGCAGCACTGGTATAGATGAGTCCGGGAGGCAGTGAGCTGATTGTATCCAACCATTCGCGCTCCACCAGCCCAATGACACCAATCTTTATTCCATTGGAAGCCTCAAGGATAACCGTCTTCTTCAACCCCGCAATACTCACACCCTCCCCGAGCGCCGGATCCTCGACGTTCGCGCAAAGCCACGGGAAATTGCACAGATCTTTCAGATGCGCAAACTGCTCCACGCCGAAGTCGAGATCATGGTTTCCGAGACATGCGACGGACGTCTTTATCTCGTTCAGGATTGGGACCATGTGGCGGCCTTTGGTGATCGAAGACTCGAGAGACGGGTTGAAGGCATCGCCGGAGAAGAAGGTCATCAACTCCGGCTGTCCGGAGTATTCGGATGAGGAGCGGTAGTGGGAGGCGAGGGAGACGAAACGTGGAGCGCCGCCGGCAGGGTCTCGGGAGCTGCGACGGGAAAAGTTAGCCAGGTGCTGGATGAATCGGTGGATGGATTAGGGGGAGGGCTTGGAGTCTAATTACCTTTCCTCGATATGGTAGACGTCATTGTAATGGAGAATGCGGAGGTCAGGAGCGCCCTCTGCAGCTCCGGAGGCATAGGTGACAGAGGAAGGAGCGTCTTCGATTGGCATGGTGAGGAGGGAACGCGGGGTAAGTTCAGTGTGCGAAGTTGAAATGCTATCCAAAAGCAATCGACTCGAATCCGGATGAAGGATGGAAACGACAAATTTATGTCCTTTCGAGGGGAGAACTTTATAGTCTAGCAAGCTGTAGAGGAGGCAAGACAAGATCGCTGCCCCGCACGGATTGAGCTCAATGCTGCTGAACAGAATATGTAGGGACCACTTCAGCTCTAAATCGGGAGCAGCATCCAACCAATGACCACCCTCCGATTATTATCTGGCCTCCATTTTTACAGAACTGGTGTGCTGGACCCAGTTGTCGTACATGTACTTATCTATGCATGTACATAATCGAAAATTTTCAGTACCCACATTGTATGTAAGTACATACATTGTATGCATCCTGAACGAAGAATGCACACACTACTTGGAACTTGTATAGTGAGGGAGGGGGAAAAAACGTAGTTTTCCCGCTAAACGCGTCTCAGGAAGTGAAAAATACGTATATATTTTGACCGTTTTGGTGCGCGTACAGCAGGAAAACTAAGTTTTTTTACCCCCTCCTGCACGAACTCCACCAGCACTGAGCGGCGGGTCGGCTCTTTGTCCAGTTCGGGTATTTCCCAGTGAGGCAGTGCCCTGTCTTCAGCTGGTAAACCCTGCAACCGTTCCGTCCGGCTTCTGTATGCTCGGCATCTTTTTCTTCTTCCTGGAGGCCCGGCCTCCAGCCCATTGGCGAGCTTCCGTTCACTTCTTCTCGGAGATCTCACGGAGGTGTGCGGGATCTGGGGAGCGGCATCGCACGCGCTCCCGGCCGGCCGGCCCGAAGACCCAAGCCATCCACCCCGCGGGCGTCTGGCTCCTCCACCGCGAGCTTGGCGCACTCGTCGGCCCTCTCGTTCCCTGGGACACCCTTGTGCGCTGGGCGCCGGCGGATCTCGATGGCGATGTCCGGCCTGGCCCTCTGCAGCGCCGTGGTATATATGCCTTCTTGCCTGAGCACGTGCATCTGGCTAGGGCCGGGCTCCTCCGAGGCCATCCGCTTGATCGCGGCCTGGGCGTCCGTGAAGATCGTGGCCCCCTCCGGGATCGTCTTGTCGTCTCGAAGCCGTTTCCAGCGCCCTGGCGAGAGCGGCGCACTCCGCATTGTATGCTTCCTGGTCGTGCCCGCTTTGCCATACCACTGGATACCCGGCGGCTCTGTCGAGGCGCGATCCGTCCGTGAACATGGTCAGCCCATGACTTCGCTTTGGCTTCGGCCTCCTCTCCCTGCACCAGTTCCGCGTCGAGGGTTTCTGGTTCCTCCAACAAGACTGTGCTGTCCATCCTCCCCGAGTATCCGAGGGCGTTTTCGGGCCGTTGTCCAATGGTCGTTTGCCCGCCACCTCTCTTGTCTGATCGCCCTGCGGAAGGCTGAACAGCCGTAATCCGAACCGCCGCAGTCTGTTCTCCAGCTGGGCTGCCACTGGCCTGAGACCCGACTCCATCGACAGGGCCGCCAGATTGGTTGTGAGGAAGCAACCTGTGGTCGCCCGGCCTTTATGGTTGACCAGCAGCTGCAGCCAATTTGACCGTTCGATGGTACCCCGGATTTGGTCGCCCTTCCACCGCAGCTCCGATCCAAACATGGCGACTGGCTGGATGCAAGCCGTCATGGCCTTCCTGCAGTTGGCTGGTGAGAGACCCATCTGCCCTGCGAGTCGGACCAGTCAGGATAGAGAGTGATAACGTATGAACTGCGGTGGCAACCATGACCCCACGATACCCCGCGTTTCAAGTACTCAATGGCTTATTAAGTATGACAAAAAACGTATGGGCCACACGCAAATAGCTACTCACCGCCTCCGTAGATAGACGTCACTTAGTCCGATCTCCTGGATGCTTGGAATAGATATCCTACCCGTCCTTCAAAGGAGTGACTTAGTATGTACATAAGTACTTAGTTGGGAGGCTTTTTGTTTCATATCATCTGCCTCATGCGATCTCACTGGGCCATAAATATTACACCAAACGCTTGCCGCACGCTCCCTGGTGCACCAGACCTTAACCCTCCCAGTGCCCAGCTCTGGGTATATGAGAGCTGAGCTGTCTCGGGATGACATAAAACCGCGCCCTGCTCGGTGAGGAGAGATTGCGTACCATTTGAACGTGGGAAATTCCCGAACTGGGCAGTCTCGGATGGACTTGAAACTTGTTCGGGGGAGGGGATTTTCCCACGAAAAGTTGTCACCGTCAGCGCTTTGCTCGGAAACGATGCCGAAACTGTCGGGCTTGGGCTGGGATGGAGGTGAGGGTTGTCCCAATGTCCTTAACCGCTCGACAGGAGTATCTCGTAGTACGGCGAAGACAAGCTGTTCAGGCAGATGTTGGTCGTGCTTTTGCCCCTCCTCCTTAGGTATCAGCAGGCCTCAGTGCGTGCGCTCACTACCAAAGGCCCTTTTTTTTTATGAGTGAAGAGTCTCCGGTTCTGCTCCGGGGACTCCTCGCTATGATCTCTCAAGGTCGCATGCGAGTAATGAATCAACAAAAAAGCTCCCTGGTCCATTTGGGCCCGGGAAGCCCTAAAACTCGCTCTGCTTTGGTAAAGTAGCTGATGAGACCTTGTGATTCTCATGCGCATAGCCAGTGGGGGCGATGCCTGGAGAGGTTTATCTCCTAACTAGGAAGTCATAGAAAATTCCACGCGACCTAGGGATGTCATATGAAAACTCCCCACTGTCCTGGGAAACTCACCTACTATCCTGGGATGACAGATGAAAAACTTAGGTGTTGGTGCCGGAAATGTCACAACGTGCTCGACCGGGTTGCTATGAAAGGAGAGTGCGATGCTCATGCACATATGTGTTAGACTCACTCCTGCCGACGCCTTGGGGTACCTCGCTCCTTTTAGGGCTTCTCGGGTCCTAGAATGGCGCCCATCGTGGGCAATTGCGGTCCGGAGCGGCGGATGCCACTCGACCTTATGTTCATCCAGACTGTTGGCCTGCTAGATTAACCCACTCTTCTGCGGTTCCTTGCTTTGCGATCTCCGTGTGATTGTTGGAGGCTATGTAAGCAAGTGAAGGTGACCGACAGCTAGGATAGCCACGAGTGTGGTGAAAGCAACACGAGCGAGAGATAGTGATGACGGTCCTCGTCAGGGGGGATCGCGAGCGCTTAGATATGGAGAGGGGAAACACGTGGGATAAGGAAAGAAACATAGTGAGGTAGGTTCAGTCTCCGAAGGTGTTGTCACATCTGCTCTGGAAGCACGGAGAAAAGCCAGTGCTTATATCTGCATACAGCAATAAGGGCTCATTTGGTTTACCATCTCGATCGCTTAGAACAACTGTGATGTTCTCTAAAACCCTGAATGACTACTGCCGCAAGAGGAGTAGTTGTAAAGTGTAGTAGGTGCTCTACTTACAGTAGAGAGTTAAAATGCCCAGAGGTTTTGTCAAATCTACAAATAGCTTCACGACAGTATACAGACACTTCAAGCACTGCATAACTGGCCAGTGTGGCATATCTAGCGTTATGAGTGATTTACTTCCTGCAAAGACCTGGCAACAACAACCAATTCCTGCGACGAACCAACTACTGCGGTCGCCGACGTATTAGCAACTCGATTGGCGCCTGAGTTGGGAACTTGTTGCCTGGAGAATGCCGTTCGGCGGTTGCTTTACTCCATTTGAGTTGGTGGGGACTGAAACGCCAAGATGGGCACTTACCAAGGTAGGTGCACCTGCACCTCAAGTCCACTCATTCATCAACCTTGTCCAGTCACTCTACCCTACATAACCCGGCTCATCGAACCATTGCTGCAAATACCTCTGTCACAGATAATACAATCACCACCCCACCCCAACCCAATCGCTCAGGCTACACAAGCCAAACGAACGCACCCGCAGCTACACTTTTTGGACTACCCCCGCCTTCATCCCATCCACAACTCACAGCGATGTCTTTCCTCTTCAGCAGGAACCGACAGAAGACTCCACAAGAGCTTGTTAGAGCATTGAAGGATACCATCTTGCGACTGGACACGCCACTGGAGAAGCGCCGGGTATGAGGTGTGTTGGAGCCGCGTTGCTACATATCGTTGACGAGTTCTCGCAGGCGTCCGAAGAAGCCACGAGGTTGCTCTCTCAGCTCAAGGTGATCCTGCAGGGAAACACGGGTTTGTATTCTCCAAGTCTTGACCTCGGGCGGCGACCCTGCAGTGTATTGCGAAGGCTAATGTCAGGACTATTTAGAGTCCGAACCCTTGCCCGACCAAGTGCAAGCTCTCTCCGACGAAGTCATCAACAAAGACCTTCTCCCGCTTCTAGCAGAGAACCTCTTCCGGTTGGACTTTGAGGCACTGAAATACCGTGGCCCCGACAGCGCGCTCAGCTAACAGGACACACAGGCCAAAAAAGATGTTGTAGCTCTCTTCAACGGTCTCCTCCGCTATCGACCCCCGGTCGGACACTTCGGTCAACACGTTTCCCCCCTCTACCCAGTCGTCGAATACCTCAGTCACGATGTGAACGAGCGGAATCGTAGAAATCCTCCGGACACCCTCCGAACGCTGGTCGAGCACTACAAGTACCACCCAGAGGTTGCCAACAACTGCGGTACGATTTTGCGCGAGAGTTTCAAGCACGAGTCTCTGGCTAGAGTTGTGCTCTACGGAGAGATGTTCTGGGATTTCTTCGACTACGTGCAGGGAGGGAGTTTCGACATCGCTAGTGATGCCTTTTCAACGTTTAGAGTACGTGATCGGCATTGGGCGACTGATACATATTCCAATGGTGCTGATGTGATACGATAGGAACTTCTGACGAGGAACAAGAAGCTAGTTGCCGAATTCCTGAGCGAACGTCAAGCTGAGGTATGTCAGTATCGCCTCGTGTCTACGATCTGATGGTTAACAGTCGTAAATAGTTTTTTCTTCGGTATAACACATTGTTGGTATCTTCGAACTATGTCACCAAACGCCAGTCAATCAAGCTGCTCGGCGAGATTCTCTTGGATCGAGCCAACTACAATGTGATGCTGGAATACGTTGACTCCCCCGAACATCTCAAATTGACCATGAACCTTCTGCGCGACAAGAGCAAGAACATTCAGTACGAAGCGTTCCATGTTTTCAAAGTGAGCTCAGCACTTGACCGCATACCAATGCAACTGGCTAACTCGAAGCAGGTATTCGTGGCCAATCCTAAGAAGTCGAGGGCCGTTCAAGACATCTTGTTGAAGAATCGTGAGAAGCTTCTGGTGTTCCTGCCAAAGTTTCACGAAGAACGAAAGGGTAGGTCCTCAGGCAACCGTGCTGCGGGCGTCGGTTATGGTCGCTAAGAGTTTTCCACAGACGATGAGCAGTTCATTGACGAAAAGAGTTTCCTGATGAAGCAAATCCGAGAGCTGGGACAGCAGCCGCATCATCCGCAGCAGCAGTACTCGCATTCTGGATCTGGCATGGTGTCTGCGTAGAACTCCCAGTCTCCTTTGTGTGTTGAGTTTCTCGGATGGTCGTGCGTGGGTTGGCAGGCGGATGATGTTGGGCACACGAGGAGGCGGCAGTACGAGTATGGTGTTAACAAGGCGTTCATGTTTTGGTGCTACTTCTTTTTCTTTCTTGGATGGGCTTGAGCGCGGCAGGTTGTTGGATTGTTTCGACATTACTTGTAGCACCTGGCGTTGTTGCCGATACCCACTGTACTTTCATTCATTCATTCAGCATGTACTTAAGTAAGTACTTACATAAGGGTACCCAACTGGATTACTATCTCTGAGGTCTCTCTGAGTTTGTATGATAATTCCCAACGGACCGGGGCCCTTGCCAGAATAAGATGTATGTATGTATGTAGGGAATCCGTTGCTGCAGCCATGCCGCATACGCGCACATGTTGCCCATGCCCGTGACGGACTGGGCGAGACTAGACAGACTGGACTTCTGCCTTCTCCGTTCTTCGTCGGCCCCACCGTAGTTTTTCTGCCATCCAGAGAAGTCGTGGTTGGTAGCTCACGCAACACAGCAACTTGTCCGCGGCTTCTCTTCCGAACCACCAAAAGCATCCCCGACTGAACGAACATCCCGTCCGTAAGGCAGGCCCGGCGCGCAGCTGTCGGTGAAAGTCATCCCGTCTCCAGCTGTACTCTAGTACTTGGGCGTGTTCCCGGCTACTGTTGTGCCCCATCTCCACTTCCATCCCCGCTGGCGTTTCGTCGCACGGCATCCATCGCGTTACCCCGACTCGAACTCGTGCCCACCCCCCGCTGTGGGAACAGTCCCTCAGTTCAACAAACCATCAGAAGGAAAAACTCCGTGACCGAGTCGATCCGTCCGCCCTGAGGCGCTACACAACCGGGGCGGCCTCCGAGAGGCCTCCTCCACCTTCTCGCCCTCCTTCCGCCCCCGTCCCCCCATCATCGCGAAACTCCTGGACAGCACCCCCCCTTGTACTCGAGCTGTTCCCACCCCCCCCGTCGAATCTGCACCTCCGTCGCTCGGAATCCCAATGACCGATCGCTCTCCATTTCCGCCGCGAGGTGCGTCACTGCATCAGAGCCCCCGAAGGCAACGAGATAGGGCAACTGCCGTTGCCGCGGAACCCACTGCAAGTCCGGAGCGAAGACGGCGGAACGAAGCGCCCGTCGAGCGCGAACGCGCATGGCTACGAGCAAAGGGAGCTCCAGCAGCGATAAATGTTTCGGGGACTCAGTACCGCGCGGATCGAGGACAGCAGTTCACGGTCGGGAACGTCAGCAACGGGCTAATATATTTGAGGTATGGTTAGCCAATATGGAGGATTTGCCTGCCTCGGGCACATATTCCGCGTCGACGGACTGTCGATGCGTACCTCTGTCTATTCACTTGCACCTACAGACATCATCGGACGAATTGGAACATTCTGACACCGCGTTTTGGTTAGGCCTGTAATAAGACCCGTACATGAGCTCCAGCAGCAGCACCAGCATAACTATGCGTCGCTGCCCACGACCCCCCCGAATTCCGCCGAGGAAATCGAGGAGCGCCGGAGAGAACGTGCTATGGTTGAACTGCCGCATGCATACAACGGAACCCACCAAGCTTCCCCGCCCAGGACGCCCACTACTCTGAATCCCGCGATCGAGCGCAGTCGGGAAAATGGCCCATACATAAAGTCTTCCCCACCGGTGCCGCCCACCCGTCACCAACGGTCACGCTCCTACAGCACGGTGGATGAGCGCTTCCATCCTATTGGAGGCTCGGCTGGCACTACACTCCAGATATTGATAGACCAGTGCGATGGGCCTGCACCCGAGGGTACAAGGCCGCGGACAGCTGGGCATCAGAACGCATTCCATTCTCTAGACGTACAAATACCGCACTACAATCTCGGTTCACCGCGGTTCTCTCCCGGCGGTACGCCATTTCTTTACGGTTCCTCGAGCCTGCATCTTCCGTCGACGACTGGGGAAATGGGATCGTCTTGTACGACGTCTCAGCACATGGAAGGGCGTTGGCTCTGGCCGAGTGTTGACCCGAGATCCCTCTCACCCGCCTTCTCTTCCCGCGACGGCGGTTCGCCGGTGGCCGCGTCATTTTCATATGGGGGAACGCACAGAATGAGCTCTCTGCCAACGATACCCCAAGCCCTGTCACCGTCTCCTTTGGTGCCCTCGTCGGCCGTGAGCACTTTCCTGCCAATTCCTTCTCCCCCGATCCCTTTGTCACAAGTCCCCGCCAATATCAACCCCGAGATTTACGACCGGCTTTCGTTCCCACCGGGTTCCGAAGATCCAACGATAGTCAGATATGATGCACGGCAAGATATCAGCGCCGCCGCACCGGCCAGGATAATAGCCCAGATTACGTCCGCAGCCTTCGTTGACTACCATCTATTGTCGGATTTCTTCCTCACCTACCGCCTATTCATGAATGCTCGCGATTTAGCGACTCATCTCATTGCGCGGCTGCGGTGGGCGATAGATAGAGGCGATGACACAGGGAAAGTTGTCCGAGTGCGGACGTTTGTCGCTATCCGACACTGGCTATTGAACTACTTTGCAGACGATTTTGTGCCGTCTCTTGTTTTCCGCCGAGAGTTTGTCAAGATACTGAACGACCTGACGCATGCTGTTCGAGCCAATGGAAATGTTTCTGACCTGAAGATCATTGGCGAACTCAAAAAATGCTGGAGGAGGACGTGTGCACTCTATTGGGATAGCATGGACAAACCGGACGCTAATGTCGACGAGGACATCAAGCCTGGCGGGCCACCAGGAACGAGGGAGGAAACACTACAACGACCACAGTCCACTATGCTCAGGGTACCGCAATTCACAACACCTCCGCCGAGGCTGGATATTGTGCAGCCCGATAGCAGCTCCGGTACGGAGTCTTTCATTCGGGATGTGATCCAGCGCCGTGCTGTGACAATGTTTGAGAAGAGAGACGGCAGTAGCAAAACAGGAAACAACTCTACAGTGCGGTCTCGGACCCGCTCGACAGTCCACTCCAAATTGAGTGCTGCAGCACCAATTGCACCTGGCCAACCGGGGGTGAGGAAAACATCATCGTCCAACAATCTGTCAACGAAACATAAACTATCTAGCGGGCCTCACAAACGTTCAGGGTCATTCTCTGATGCCCTTCGGGACAATCGGTATCCTCTACCACTGCCAAACTCAATAGCAAAGTCAACGCAGCTTCTCATGGCTCTCCCGTATGCTGGTTCTCTCGTCCGGGGAAACCGTTTCCCGCCTACCCCCGCGTTTGTGGAGGTTATCGCTCCTTCGACCCCTGTTAACGAGTTCGCGGGTTTCGACTTTGGTCTACCAGCAAGCAGCTCCAACAGCAGCGTGCCAACGCGCCCGACAAGAACGTCAGAGAAACATCTCACCATTTCGAATAAAGCTACCAACGCCCCCGGGATGAAAAGGTTATTCGGAAGTGTGCGCAAAGCTTTGGGAGGTAAATCGACTTCGCAAAATTCAGTCAGTCGGGGTGAAAAGCCTACAGCTGTCTCAAAGGAGCAGGTAGCTAGGTCGCCATCGACACGCTCAAACCTGAGCGCAATCGAAACACTAGCAGCAAACGCATCGAGGCTTGGGATGGGGACTTCTGGTGATGGTAAAGTGGCCAGGGTCGACCTTCTGGGAGCCGGTGCTGTGGATGCATTCCAACGAGCAATGGTGGCGGCAGAGGATATTCAGGGGCGGCCCGAAGGTAGCGCTGCGGTCACATCGGGGGACGAAGCGTCGCAAGACGGTGACCTCTCCAGCCTCAGAGGGCTAGATGGCCCGGCAGATGGTAGCAAGACAGATTTGATGGCCGAAGCAGGAAGCAACATCAGCGAAACCGACGAGCGTGAGGACCCACGACTTTCATTCGCAAGTCAGATGGAGCGGAAAGACTTTTTGGACTCTCCTTCAACTATCAGCCCTTCGACAGGCAACCCATCTCCACAGAACGGACCTGTAAGCATGCTCAGTGGAATGTCCTTTCTGGCGGATGAATCGGAGCCTGATGGCTCGAGACGGAATTCCGTCGCACAACCGCCCCCAGTGCAAAGAAAAGATACGGCGCCATCCCCGAGGACTATGGTAGAAAGCCTATCGTTATTGGTGCGGCGCAGCAAGTCGTTCTCATTCGAAAGAACACCGTCCCCATATATGCGTCAAATCGGAAACATCGACAAAAACTCTTCCTTCATTCATCGTACAGGCATGGATGTTCGGTCATTGCATTCTGCACGGTCCTTCTCGATCAACCGAGTCAATTCCATGTTAAGCCAGTTCAGTACACCCATGGATAATATCTCGGAATTCAGTGAATTTCGATCATTCACGAGAGATAATGACGATATCCTTCCCACCCGCGGCTTGCTGCGACGTCGGCCTGGCGGAAACCTGAGGGCAGCAGCTCACATCGGCGACCTCGAACAACTCAGACCTATGTCCACCGGATCGATTGTTACAGCCCCATTCTCCCTCGAAGAAGACCTGCGCGCGGAGCTCCAATCGCGGCCTCGGCAAAGAGCCTTCTCTCCCGCAACCTGTTCTTCGGAAGTGTCCGGTCCTCGCCCTATCGCTGCTGGGGTTGTCTCACTTGGTGCCATGGGCAAAACCGGAGGCGCCACTTGTCTGCAGCAACCAACGGTCGACGAGTCTCCAGAAGAGACAGATGATCCGGATGGGGTTTCCGTTGCTAATCCCAGAACATTCGAAGCCGGAGTTCTGATGCTGCGGGAGCTACCGGACGACGAGGACGATGATGGAGGCCTAGAGGTTGCCCTGGCGAAACTCGAAGGAACATACCAGAGGAAGCGGAGTGGAGACACTTCACCGACGTTCGACTTCCGCCTGAGTATAGCGCGATTAGGAAGCAGGGAACTAGATTCGTCAATGGTTGTGGTCAGTGAACCTATGTACGACGGTGTGGACGAGGAGGATGAAGACGACGAGGAGGATGGGCGAGAAGAGGACAAGGATGAGGGCGAGGAGGAAGATCATGATAGCCCGGAACAATATCACCGAAGATTGAGGAGAAGGCATAAGCAAGTTCTGGACCAACATCCTCTGGAAACTCCGCCGATGATGGATGGCAATACTTCGAGCAATCGGAGTGAGCTCATACGTGAAGAATCCGAGGATTCAGTCCCAATTTTGGAGAAGGGCCTTACCATCAATGCGTTCGGTGGAGGCAAATTCCCGGGTAGGAGCGGGGATCGTGGGATGGACCTCAGCCATGTGGATTCCAAATTGGAAACTCACCTAGAATCTCCATATGCCGACGATGACGACGGAGAGGATGACAATAATGACAATGCAAGCCAGCTCTCGTCGGAATTGTCGTTCGAGATGGTCCAACAAGGATCCGCAACCGGCACCTTTCCTTCGGCCACCCCAGGAACAATTATACAAGAGTTGGGGATACCGTCCCACCCTCTCCGACATCCGCCCTCTCCGCCTTTGACGCTGGAACAAGCTCTTTCGCTGCCCAACAGGACCTCTAGCGATTCGTTCCAAGCTCCTAGACACGCTTCGCGAACCGTGCCTGGTAATCTTGACGTATCGCCACACAGCCAGAGCACACGACACACAGAGACACCGAGGCGGAGCCGTGAAAGCGCTATCCTCGAACCTACAGCAATCCATTTGCCCTTCATACTTGCCTACGACTCGGAGCTTCTTGCCAAACAGTTCACTCTGATTGAGAAAGATGCATTACTGGAAGTCGATTGGAAGGAGCTAGTAGAACTGAGCTGGAGCCAGGCGGATACCGATGTCAAAGACTGGGTAGAGCTTCTAAATTCAAGGGATATCAAAGGCGTCGAGGTGGTGATCGCACGCTTCAATCTAGTAGATACGCCCGCAACTCGCAGTGCACTGCCAGCTTCGCTAACGATGCCTCGATAGATGTGCAGATGGGCCCGCTCGGAAATCGTCATGACAAAATCCATCGATGAGAGAGCCAGAACGATCGTCAAACTGATCCACATCGCCGCGCACGCCCGCCAGATGTACAACTACGCAACGATGTATCAGATTACGATCGCGCTTCTGACCGCCGACATCGCACGGCTCCGGAAAACGTGGCAGCTGGTCAGTGCGGCGGAAATGCAGACATTCAGGGAACTAGAAGCTCTCGTTCAGCCAGTCAGGAACTTTCATAATCTCCGAATCGAAATGGAAAAAGTCACTGGAGAATCCGGGTGTATTCCGTTTGTTGGTATGCATCATCCGGTGCGTCCTAGAGGGAACAGAACACTAATAATTCCTCAGGCCTTTTCACTCACGATCTCATCCTCAACGCACAACGGCCACCACTGGTTCACTTTGCAGTACCAAACATGCAACCGCTAGTTAACTTTGAACGCCATCGCATGACTGCCGCGATTGTCAAACGCCTACTCCGCCTGATCGAGGCTAGCCATAAGTATTCATTTATAGCTGTTGACGGTGTCTGCGAGCGGTGCCTGTGGATATCCGCCCTAGATGACGATGAGATCCGAGGGTTGAGCAAGGGGATTGAGTTGGTGCCATAAGTTTTTGTTGATTTTGGCTTTTTTTTGGTGGTTGTTGGTATGAGTTGATGTCCCTCTCCTTTTCTCCACGCCTCAACACCACCCTTCTTTCTTGCTCTACTTTAGACACTTTGGCGTGGGATGCGTACTTCTTTTTTCTTCTTTGGGATGTTTCTCTATCTTTTTTAAAAACCGATTTTGGCTGGCGTTTTGGGAGGCGTGGGATGGGATGTCCGATCGCAGGAGGGGGGGGTGCTTTGTTTAGTCTTTTTCTTGTTCATAAATCGATCTTTTATTAAAGCTTTAGTAACCTTTTCTCCTTTTTTTTCTTCTTTCTTTCTTTGCGCCTGTTCTTCGTGTTTGCTGTTTTTACCCCATTCGTGCTACAGAGAGATGGAAAGGGAGGGGGAGGACGTTGGTGACCAATGGCTTTGGCCAGCAATGGCGATGGGTCGTGCCGCGCGATCGACAGTGGTGAGATCCAAGCAGTGAGAACTCTGGGCATGCAGTGTGCAATCAATCTCATTTCCCCATTCATTCCAATAATCATCAGTATAGTACAAGGTAAATAGGTATGTATGTATAGACATCGAAACATAGAAACGCTGTCCGCCGCCAAAAGTACAACACTAACAAAGCCTCCCCTTCACCATCTGTCTCCACCCCTTCCCCCAGTTCTTCCAGTCGAAATCGACCTTCACGGCCTCTCCCGCGCCGCCCTTCAGAAAGTTCTTCTCCACGATCACCCGCGCCACGTTGGTGGTGACGTAATCTCCAGCCACGATGCCCATCGGTCGTCCGCCGCCATTATCCCAGCCGTGCCGCAGCCAGCCGTACAGCGACTTGTACACGTACCGACTAGTGTCGGCCGGACTGCAGCACAACAGGCCCGAGCCGGAGAGATGATTGATCGTCAGCGGCGGCGGGTACGGCGGAGGAAGCGGTGGCCCTGGTTTCGGTGCGGCGGCGGCGGCGCCTTCCGGGGGCGGATCGTGGAGCGGCCATACGGTCTCGAGGAAGAATTCCTTCACGGCGTTGACCTTCCGCTTGAGATCCTTTCCGAGCTTGAGGTCCCATTGGTCCTGTATCAGGACCTGGAGCTGATCGCGCCAGAGGATCTTCCCCCACGGCTCGCCCTCGGGGAAGTCCTGGACGAAGACGACCTTTCCGCGGGTTTCGCCGAGCGTCGGCACGTGCCAGCCGGCCGAGACGAAGGCGCGGCGGGCGAACCAGTCGCGGGTGGCCGGGTCGTCGTGGAAATACCACTCGGCCGTCGCCAGGAAGCTGCGCGTGTTCCCGAACTTCTTCTGGCCGCGCACGTGGCAATTGTTGCAGCTCGCGCGCACAACCAGCGTCTCCCGCGCGCCGCCGCCGCTACCGCCGGCAAAGAACGCCTCGACGATCCGCAGCACGCTCGGCAGGTCGAAGTGCAGATACACCGACCCGTGGTGCAGCACGAACCGGTCCTCGTGGTGCTGCAGTCGCAGGTCCAGGTACCGGACCCCCGACGAGAGCTGCGATGCCAGCGGGAGCACCTGCGTCTGCGTCAATAGCGGGAGAGAGCGCCGTGGCGGCTTGGGATACGACATCGTGTCGTGCGTCCCCGGGATCGAGAGCCGCGAGAGCGGCGTGCTGTCGGGGAGAAGGGACTGCCAGCGCGAGAGGTCGATGACTGGTACTCGGGGTTTTGTTCTCCCGGTGCGGGCGAGCGATTTGAACGGTGGCAGCGGGAAGGCAGCGGTGAGTGGGAGGAAGCCGATGAGCAGGCGGAGAAACCTCATGGTGGATCTTGTTGGCGGGACAATTCTGGTGGGGATCTCCCGATCTTGCCGTCCGTCGATACAGATTTAAAGACGTGCTTCATGCTCACAATGGAAGGGCGGGGCCGAGCTATATAGTGATAGGAGAAGCGGGGGAGCGGGGAAAACTCAATCCGTTGCGTTGGAAGCCAAATACCAAGATGTTGGTCGAAGTCAAGGCTGAAACGAAACTCAATCTATGGATGAGACTCACTCTAATTCCACCAAAAGCTGACACTGAAGCTCGCCTCCAAGCTGCGGACGTAATGCCACCAGCCAGCGGGGATAAACAGCAACTCCCCCTCCTTGAGCACGCAGTCCACGTACCTGGCTCGTCCGAACACCCGGCTCTCCTCTTCCGTCAACTCCTTCCCTCCGCCCTCCTCCTCGACCTCGACACGACTGGTGTTCGCCATATCCACGCCTCCTGCCTCGACGCCACGCGGAAACACCCGTGCCGTCTCGTCGGGAGGGTACAGCCTGAGGTACTTGCTCCCGACGACCTGGGCGAGGACATTCGCGTAGGGGTCGGTATGCAGCGGACTGACCGTTCCCCTCGGCCCGAGCCAAGCATTTATCAACGGCTCCTCGAGCGGGCCGGCAGCCTTGACGTTTTCCGGCGGGTCGCGCGGCGTCGAATAGCAGTAGTCCGGGATGAGGAAATCGTTCCTCAGCTTCGGGATCTGGGAGAACAGCGTGTGCTGGGCAAGGTACCCAATCTCCTCCGATCCCGGCGCCATGTAGGTCTCCAGGAACTCGCGGAACGGGACGATCTTCTGGCCCCACCCGGGGTCGGTGTATGCCCGCCCGACCTCGACCGGGACGAGACGCCGCCCGCCGTGCGTGAGCGAGAGGAGGTACGAGGAGGACTTCCAGGGGTTCGTCGACATTGCCGGCCAGTGTCCCAGCGCCCCAGTGACGATGAGCGGTGTGTTTGCGCCGTCCATGTGCCGCTGAAACCCGTCGAGCGACAGCTCCGGGCGCCTATCTATCGGACATCGCACCTCGACCGCATCCACGGTCCGATCGAACGCCAGCCCCTCCTCCTCCTCCTCCTCCTTCTTCTCCTCCTCCTCCTCCTCGCACAGCGTCCCGTGCTCGTCGAGCGCCTCCAGCAAGGCCTCCAGCGCCTCCCGTTTCGCCCGCACCGCATCGTCGGCGCCAGGGCCGGGGGCGCCAGCCATGATGATAGCCATGTCGAGCACGGCGAGCGCGTCGTCGCCGCCCTCCCCCCCACCCCGCAGCACCATGATCGCAGCCTTGACGAGACTCGCATCCGTGAACAGCCGCCGCCAGTTAGCGGGGACGGCGGCGAACGGGTGGGCGTGCAGCTTCGCGCGGGCGACGCGCAGGAGGTCGTCGCAGCGCTTCTGCCGCAGCGCGTCGCAGCCCCCCGTCGGTGTCGTCGCCACCGCCAGCGCAAGCGCCTCCGCCAGCTGCGCGATCGCCTCGCCGCAGTGGCCCAGGTGCTCGGCAGGAACCATCGCCGAGAACGGGTCGACGTCGGCCTGGGTATGGATCCCGCTGAGAACCGCGCCGGCGCAGGAGAGCGCCGCCTGCGTGAGTGAGGACATCGTTGCGGGTGGTTCGTTGAACGGGGGCTACATCGAGTGGAGCAGCATTGGATATAACTAGAGTGTGTTGGTCCGTAAGAGGGGCGCGCTTAGGCTCGCTAAATGTGAGGTGGCAACCTACCAACTGCCAAGTATCTGGTGGGCGTCTGCATGCTCCGCCTCGCTCGCCCTGTACCACGCTGACTCCGCGTTCGAAAGGCTGACTTCCCTTCACCTGCGCATTCGGATTGACGTGCGTAGAAATCCAGCGAGGGCGAGGGCGAACACGAGGAGGAGGAGGAGGTGGTGGTGGTGGGGTGGAGAGGTAATCTGTACTACTGACGGACTCGATTGCTCATCCACGATGGGCGGTCAAAGTGGTGCGTATGTACGAGTAGATACCTACGCTTGCGGGGAAAAAAGAGGGGGAGGGGGTCTTGGAAGCATATTGAGCGCATCATTCCTCCGCCGAAAGAGCATTTCAAAAACAAACGAAAGCCAATAGTCTGCCAACTGAAAATTCCGCTTCCTTGCATCCACAGTTTACACAAGTAAGAAAGCATAAAGCGTACAAAAGTCTCAATTCATGTGGATTATCTTTGCTGCATTGACGTGTTGTGACATTTTTGGAAGAAATATACACTCATTTCTCCCGTATTGTCCACAATATACGTTTTCTTGCCATTTCCGAACCGTTCCGTGAGTACTCACATGTGTGCATACAACGTGAAATGCCATGGGACCGTTGTGACGCTCCAGCAGACAGGATTACTAACTGCAGCAACAGAGCAATTAAACGCCAGACAGAACAATTAAATGTTGATCATGAAGAGGAGAGACGGTTTCATCAGGCTGCGCAGTCTATCTACGGTGGTATCTGCATGTCTAGCCTTTCTATAAAAAAAACTCCCACCAATACATAGTGCGTCGTATACCACGCATTGCGCCAGAGCAGCTTATCTTTACAAAACCCATAACGAGCCTAATCGGGGGCTATGTCGTCAGGACCCACAATGACAGTGGGCAGGGGAAGGTGTCATGGAATTATTTGATTCCGCCATGGTGAGAGTTACAGTGTACGGGAGAATGGATGAGAGGGAAGTACAGGAGATACCACAGAGCAATTGGACATCTAGCAGTTACGGCTCATCCGGCTTGGCACAGAAAAAGCTGCCGCCCACGCTTTTTTCTTTTCTTTTCTTCTTTTCGCAACAAACTTGTATCCAGGTCTAGCCTAGCAATACCACGGTTGCCATCACCTTTCCGAGCCCTGCCCTCCCTCCCTCTCTCTCTCTCTCTCTCTCTCTCTCTCTCTCACTGGTGACCTCAGTCTTGGCTTCAGTCTTGTTCTCTGTCTTCTCCTCGGTCTTGTCCTCGGTCTTGCCGCTCGGCGCTCGGCGCTTGTCGCTTGTCGCTCGAGCGCTCAGCGTTCGTCTACTCGCTCCTGCGCTCGCTGCCGCCTCGCTAGCACATCTCTCGAGGCAGATGGCAGAGAGGGAATGGCATATATATGTACAACCAATCCGGCCTACAGTGCCAAGTGCCGTCCATGGCGAAGAAACCGCCCAGATCCAGGACCAGCAAAGACAAGGAAGACCACAGCATCCCGGTACTGCCAACCGAAGACGGGACATGCGCTTGCCGGCCGGTATCTGAAATGGATTGGCAGTAGGGAAGACGATATGTGCTGGTGGTGCTGCAAACCCGGAGCAACTCAGACCCGTGAACATCTGTTTAAGGTGTGTACCGCCTATCGAGAAGATATAAGCATGTGGCGGACGGGCGGTGGCTTGTGTATAGTATACTCTATGTATATCAATGAACTTGTCCTAAATCGAACTAGCGTAAACACCAACAGCAATAAGCCCGATGTGAATCCAGCTCCATTATTGATGTCCGTTGCGACACGCTTAAAAAACGCCAAGAAAACGTTGGATTCCACGGGTCTATCTACAATTGGCTTTGACCATCATCTAAACTAATTCCCGTAGCTCTTCTTCGCGCCGTGAAATTTAAAGACTCGACCCTAAGCTCTTGCTCCGTTTACGACAAGTAAACGTTTGAAATTTTCGACATGAGTTGAAATCCATTACTACATATCACCAAGTGGCGTCTATTTTGACTACGTGTTCAGAAAAAGAATGATCGTATATAGTGACGGCCTTCTGACTATTTATTTTACCCCCCCTTTTTTTTTCTCGCAAGGTTATCTATTCGTGCTACTTACAATCTCCCCATTGCTAAACGCGTGGCGTATATAGCTAAAGACAAGAGGAGTTTGGGGTAGCACTTATCTGGTCATAACCAGCATATCAGTCATCTATCTAGATAGCATAAAAAGTTGACCAGCGCGTAAGCCCCCACGGGGGAAGTTCCAGCCCCGCCCAGCCAGCGAATCATCACCATCACCACACCATCATCATTCGTAGACAACCCTCATCCTGCCGCCCCCATGTCCGCCTCCGCCTCCGCCCATTATCTCGGCGACGCCGCGGCCGCTCCTGACAGCGTCCTCGACCTGTCTATAGTATCCCTCCAGGACCTCCGGGTACCTCTGGACGCACCTCCGCCAGTCCTCGTCGACGTCCCTCTGCGACACGGATCTTTGGGAAGCCCGGCGCTGCGCCGACATCGACGCGAAACTCGCGTGGATCTGCGATTGCGCCCGCGTAGTTACGTATCTCCTGAACAAAAAAAAGTGTGAGTGATTGCGAGAGACAGAGGGAGAGAGAGGGGGAGGGGTTACCGGATGTCGTCCCATACCCCCGCCATCACCCGCGCCTCCGCTTCCTCGACCGCGACGATGAGAGAGTTCAGCTCGCACGAGCATTGATGCTTCGCCGGGGAGTCGCAGACGGAGCAGTTGGGTGCACGCTCGGCGTGCGAGCTGGCGTGGGACGCGTATCGGTGCGAGGAGTGGTGGCTGTGGTGGCTGTGGGTAGGTGGAAGAGGAGGGGAGACCGTGTAGTGGCCCTGCGGCGGGGAGTAGAAAGCAGCGTCTGCCGAAGAGACAGTGGAGCTGCGGTGACGGTGGTGGTAGGAGGAACGCTGGGGCGAGTGATAGGATGGTGTGTACGAGGACGGCGGCATGTTATGGATGGGATGGGACGGGGAACTCTAGGGCAATCTGGGGGAGGGCTTCAGATAAATGGAGGTTTAATTTTTGATTTCTTGGGGGGGGGGGGGGCATTCGACTCGAGAGCGCCTTACGCAAATCATCTGCAAGCACGGAGAGGGGGCATGCTGGTCTGCGGCGCTGTCGTGTCAGCCGCTCGTGGCCAGATACATACCGCGCGGGAGCTGCAGTTAGCTACCTAGTTGACACACTAAGGCGTGTATCTATGATTGATGTGAACTTTCTGCTCCATGGGGGGATCGGGCTTCTTTTTCGGGACCTACCGGGGGGAAGAATCAAAGAACCGAAAGAATCCCCTCTAAGGTCTTCGGAGAAGAAAAGGAAGAACAACACGACAACGGGGCGGCAGATTCGAAGGCAGCAATTGCGCCCGGCACCGGCATACCCAGATACTTCTTGCTCACCAACCAGCCATCTGCCCCCCCCCGGCACCGAGCCGAACGATTGGGTAACGAGATGGAAGCTTCTCTTCGCTTGCATGCGCGTAAGCAGCTGCACATGCGACCGCCATTGGGCCGGTTTCTGGCGGGGAGGAGAGTGAGAAGACTCATCGCCGCTCTGGATTCCGCCAGGGGGCCGAGAATGGACACCGCTGGGGAGGGGGAGGGACTGAGTTATGGACCGCGAGCATTGGATTGGGTTGGAACGGCGGACTGAGACCCCCAAGGGGAGGACGGGCGGGGCTACAGTCATTCAGCCTCCTCCTCCAGTCTCGACTTCAGCTGGCGGGGAGGAGGAGCAGGAAGGGGGTGGGCGGAGGATGGCCGCTCGAGCCCGCGCGGTGAGGTGGCGATGTGGATTGGGTCTGATCTGGATCACGATGAATCAGCGTCCGCAGGTAGGGCGTGGATGGAATGGAGAGAGTCGACGTGGACCATAGTGCTGTTCGCAAGCGACAAGCCATGCGGCGAAGACGAGGGCGATGGCGAAGATTGCAGTACTGCGGGCACCACATTCAGCAACCACGCCGCCCCGGACGACGGCGAGGAAGAGGGCGCTCGCAGCGACGATGGGATGGGACTACAGGGCGGCCGGTTTACGGACACGGACAGAGCAACAGGCGGCACTTCGGGGCTGAAGGCGAAAGCCAGGGCGGACATTCTGATGGCGTGCGTTGGCCATCAGCGGAGAGAATTCGAGGCTGCATTCCTGCAACACGATGGCGGTCGAACGCACGTGTTCCTGCCGAAAAACAGATCTCATATTGAACCGCATCGCATACTTATGTAGATATGTGCTCTGCACGGAGGACCTTCGTATACAGCCTCCTCGCGGCAGACAACCCCACCGTCATCAGTCTGGACCGAAAACTAGGGAAAAAAAGAAGAAAAAACTCCTACAGAACTCACAGCCAGTATTATCGACCCGGGAGAAGGAAAGAAAGAAAAGAAAGGAAATGCAAGCCCAAAAGCCACCAGGCAAAGGATAGGAAGAAACCCCACAGTCTCTAAATCAGTTGGTGCCCGAAACCCAGTTAGTAGAGCGCACATCCCATCTCTAAACCCCACAATCACCCAAACGCCAGCTTTCGCTTCCTTCTCTCCCTGCTGCGTTCAGGATTCCAAGCTATCCCGAACACATTTCCTAACCCTCTTCTTGAACCCCGCGGGGTCCTCCCTCCACTGCTTGGCAGCTTCGACATTCGCCGGACTCTCGTCGTTCGGGCTACTTAGCATGCTGATGACAGAGATAAGAATGGTTTCGGGGGTATGGACCGGGAGCCATCTCTCGCATGCGCTCTCGTAGCCGTATTCGTCGTCCTGGGGCGGGTGCAGGATTGAGATGCAGACTTCTCCGCCAGGGTAGACTATTCCCGCCATCGTCAGCACTGAATCTCCACCTTCCGGCTAAGCGAGGGACGTACTGTTTGGATGCCAAATATCGCTCTCGAACCGCATCTTGGGCGGGGCGTGGGGGTAGTCGGTCGGGAATGACAATCGAGCACGAAAGGATCCTCCGCCATAAAACTTACAGTCGTCCGAGATCATCAACACCACCTCCCACTCGTAGATGTCGTTGTTGACGAGTCCGCAGGAAATGTTGCTCAGATCGCAGTCGTTCTGCACCGCCTTCAGCTGCTGTTGCAGAAGGACAGTTGATGATCTCATCATATTGTCTGTATGTCGAAGATGCGGATAGGGAGAGTGTGGAGGGAAAGGTGTGGAGGGAGGGGAAAAGTGGTGTAAGCTGCGGTTTCTGGCAGAGACTATCTAGGAGTAGCTAAGCTGAGAGGGGTTTTGTACTTAGTGTAAGGTACTCTAGTTAGCATTACGTTTCTCCACGTGACATTTGACGGGATTTGCCGGTGAAACGTTGCCCATCACCGACTTCGAAAAACGAACACGAATCTGTGATTCCTAACCAGACAGACACCGCCGCACCATCGGCTACCGCCCCATGGGGGAGACCCCCAATTACACTTCAACCGGCCGAACCCGGCCGAACCCAGAGCCAGGCGTAGCAACGTTCGACTAAACGTTGGAAACCTCTCCATCCTGCGCCAGATGCGGTCACGATCGCGGCAACAGGCCGTGGTAGTATAGGTATGCGTTTCTCGTTCATCGGATTTTTTACTCCCTCGACTATAAACTACCTTACCTCGTGCTTATTTCTCCACGAGAACCAGACGGATTGAGTGGGGGGAAAAACCACCCCTTTCACGGATTACGGCACAAAAAAACCCGTAAAGTAGAAAAGATATACGTGAGAGTGGCAGAGATCACAAAATTCCAATAACCATCATCAGACAGAAAGCCAAAGAAACACCCCTCCTATCCCGCCGACCAGTGACCACATGCATGCTTGCTTGCATGACAACACCATTTATATATCCCTAGAGCAGAAGATGAAAAGATGAAAAGAAAAAAGAGAGAAAAAAAAAGGCAACCTCCCGGAAAAGAAAAAAAGCCCTCCCGTGATCCGAATCCGTATCGTTTTGTTTCTGCAATGGCTAAAACCAGCTTTCCCCAATGGACGGACATAATAATGACCGTTTTTCTCATTCCGTACTCTCCTAACTTCTACTCCCCCCGTCACTTAAGATGGTCACCAAACACGCTTTGCATACACTCGTCCCGGAAAACCAATGATCATCGCAGAAAAAAAAGGGTATTTCAAAAGCACAGGGAGAAGAAGACGGTCCGGAAAGTCGATGCTAGGCTAGACTAGACCGTCGTATAGGGAGAGAGCTGACACTATTGTAGCATCCTTCTGGCTTCCCTCACGGAATTCGTCGAGTGTCAAACTTCCATTCTGCAGAGGGGTTTCTCAGCTTTTGCGTTCGCAGGGGAGGATGAACTATCAACCAACCTCGTCTTTATCCATCATTCGGAAGATCTTGGCCACCCTCTTCTGTGGGGTGTCCTCGTCCTCAGGAAGCTTAACCATGGATCCGACCTGGACACGCAGCACGGCCAACGAGCATCAGCGAACCCACCTCACTGACAAAAGCAAGAGCCGTTCCGGAGCGATCGCCCTACAGCGCATACCATCTTATAGATAGCTTCGACAATCTGCAACATCTCGGCGTAACTGATCTCACCGTCGCCGTCGATATCGTAGAGCTGGAAGGCCCAGTTGAGCTTGTCCTCGAGGGTGCCACGAGAGGTGACGCTCAGCGCGACGATGAATTCTTTGAAGTCGATCGATCCCGAACGGTCGGCATCGAACACGTTGAAAACATAGTCTGCGAACGTAGTCGGATCTCCAAACGGGAAGAACTGCTTGTAGATCTTCTGGAACTCCGACTTGTTCAGAGAGCCCGATGGACAGTCCTTGAGGAATCCTGGGTAATCCGGAGCGAGTTGAGATCAGCAACTCATCCGGTGACCGCGTGGAACTTCACGCGTGAGGAGGACCCCGATCCGCGCACGGAGAGAGGAAGACGAACCCTTGTACCACTGCTGGAGCTCCTTACGCTCGAACAGGGTCGCCTGTTGGAGCTCGGTGAGCTGTTCATGGGTGAGCTTGGACTGACTGCAGGGCGGTAGTGCGTCAGTCACACAGGAACCTCCGACACATCGCTTCGCTCCCAGCGGGATAGCGTGATGAGGCGAACCGGGCCAGTAACAGGAACAGGAGAAAAAACCCACGTCTTTCCCATATCCGCTTATCGGCGGTAGCTCCTGTTTGGTATTGGTTGGGTGCGGTGGTGATTGGTATCGGTAGTTGATAGTTGATGGAGTAGTCTGGTAAGAGGTGGAGTGACGGTATGGTTAAGCGTCCGAACTCGGGCAAGGCTCTTTTGTCTCCGGCCCTTTGTTGCTTCCTCGGCGCACTATGAAGTTGCTGCTTCTGCTTGGTGGTGATGGCGGCAGCAGTGGTGGTAGCGGGTGGGTTGACGACTTGAACAAGGAGACAGACCGGACAGCGGCGGATGGTGGAAGAGGGGCAGTCGTAGAGGTTACAGCAGAAGCGGCAAGCGATTATCGAGTTATGCTTGTCGGGCAAGAGCTGTTCGTTTCCACGCAGGTTCGAAAGGTTTGGGTTTTTTTTTGCTGTAGAGATTGGGAACGTAAGGTATGTAAGAGGGGGAAGGGTCCTCTGATGGAGGAGGGGTTTAAGATGATGACGGACGTTCCAGGAATGCGAATGATGTCGCGCGAGGCGGCGGGAATGGGGACAGTGCCTGCCAGCCCTATTACTGTTTACAGCCACCACAACAACCACCACCACCTCAACTATCCGAGAAGCGCCTGGATCTACTTTATCAACCCCTGGTATCATGCACCCGTGGAGGGAGCAGCTCAGAACGGCGAAGACAGACTCGGTCCCGCGAGAAACCGGTAACACCACGGACGCACCTCCGGAACTGCGCCACTGCGACGTCTCGCCATCCGACACCCGTGCCCAGCAAGTCCGAAATATCTCCACTCTAGACTACAACCTGGGATATTTCCCACGTCTAGGTGCGGTACATGCGTACGTGCTGCGCACATCGCCAATAGCTCTCCACACAGCCAGATGAGCATGAGCTTGTCGGGCTGAGCATGTCTACCTGCGGGTGAGATCTCAGGCAGGACCTGCAGTAAGTAAGTTTCACCTCCCCCTCGAGCTTGAGGATAGCTGCGACCATATCCCTTCGTGTTCTCTTCGCACCGGGACGGCGGAGATCCGATGGGGGAGAGAGAAAGGAAGTTATTCATGGGGATCCTTCTCTCCCATCCTGCACACGGTGAAATGAGAAGAAAGCGAAGAGAAGAAAATAGGTGTTTCCTTGCTCCGATACAGGTAACCCCTCATCCCCGCCCCTCGTCCTATCACACGGAGCAAGCGCCGCTTGTCTCCTTCGACATGCTGCAATGCCCCCCGCATAGCCTACGGTTTCTTCAACTTCCCCTGTCCCCACGACCGTCATCAGGTCAGCGTTGCCTTCCTTTCCTTCGTCTCCACATCTTCCTCCGAATTCTTACGGTAACACACTCGCGCAGCCTCATGAAATCCTGTAGACACATATCCTTCGAGACGTTATTGTAGTCACGGAAGATACATTTCCCGTAGGCCGACGCCTTCCCCCCCCCCCCCAAATCAGCTCTGCTCGGGCGTAGAAACCGGGTGGCGGGGGCGGCGGAATGGGTACCTCGACCGAACACGCGCCGACGGCTTTGGCAAAGGATACGATCGGACGGGTGCGTGCTGCTACTGCTGGTGGTGGGGACATGGCGGGATACGACGATGTTGTGGGTGGTGATGTGGGGTTTGCCAATTGAGTTGGAGTTGCTCGGGGAAAGCATGACGCGAGGACTGTCTGCCAGGATGTGATCACGTGACAGGAAGTGGGGGCGGTGATGTCACGATGTCTACCTTGAAGTCACTCGCTCTCTAGTATCCATGCACTGCGGTGCAAAAACAGGGTCCTCAGGAGTGTAACGTAGATTTATGCACGAGCACCTCGTAAGTCTCGCGACGATACGTCGTTCGTACGCCCGCCTCCGCCGCTGTGAGGCAGAACCCACCGGAGTATGGGATATCACTCGACATTTCCCCTCCTTCCCCGAATCAGTGTCCACCCCGCCCTGCCGAGCGGGGAGACTGCTATCACATCCATCCCGAGGGCCGTATATACAGATGCGAGAACAATCGTCACACTTGTTCCGCCACGCCCTGGCGAGAGCCCAACCAGATATCTAATCGATGGAACACGAGAATGGGGCCGTACAAACAGCAAGGCCAATCCCTGCTGCGGCCTTTGGGTAAGAAGCCACCATGATGCTGGGTATTTGTATGATCAATCTTTTCGAGACTGGCGCCGGTCGGGTCTTTATCGCAGTTGAGGAAAGGACACTGACCGGTGGCGTTTGATAGAGAAATTTCCCACCCGCTTGCTGCAATTCGCCAATCCGGCCTCTTGCTGCGGAGAATTGATTCCGAAAAAGAAACCGCTGATGCATTGACCGGTTTTGTATAGAGTACATACGTTCCTTCCGCTTCCTCGGTGACCCCACTTTCCCGAAACGGCCACAATGCATGCATAGGGGAGCGAAACTCTGTGTTGCCAGCTGCCGACCTCCCCAGCATTCAAGAACGTGGGTCCTCGCTTTCTGAAAGGTTGTTCACCTGAGGGATCGAGTGCGCGCACCATCCGCGGCTGATGCCGCTGTCCATACCATTCCTAGCAGGATCGAGCATCACCATCTTCACCCCAAAATCTGATGCTGTCTCCCGCTGTACCCATGGGACGATGACGATATCATTGATCGCGTGCGGCCTTACCTATTGGACGATGTGGATCGATTCGGCTCCTTTTGTCCCCTGAGCGGGTGATTGATGATGATTTATAACTGCCCACAGTGCTGACGGATACTGCTTCCTAAGCTCAGGAGACAAAGAGTTGCGGGTCATTTGGGCAAGTGGGGGTATTCGACATACCGTCGATGTCGAACAAGAGGCGATCACACCGCCCCACCACAGACCCGCACTTCCGCGACACTGCCGCCATCCAGAGAGCGAAGTCCCAGCGTTGTGCAATTTGGCAGCGACAAACGACACCCTGCCACAAGCGTCCATTGCAGTGACAACGAATCGGCTTCGTTGTAGGTGCACAATTCCGGAGCAAACGAGATCTGAGTTACGAGACCTTCCGCATGCCACCATGGGCCCTGCGTTACTCCTCCGACATAAAGACCAGTGCTGCTCCCGGAATCGGCAGACCAATTGTAGCACCCAAAAGCATCCGCATCAACGTTTGACACAAGATTCCGGCGAAGATATCCAGCCCGGACTTGGCCGGTGCCACTAGGACATGTCAACAAGCCACAGCAACCCCAGTTTCAATCCTTCTACCTTCCAACCTCCGCCAGATGTGGTGTCAATGGATAACCGACGCAATGATCTTGTATAGTCTAGCGTCGTAACTACCGAGGCGGAGTCCTACCAAGAGATATTCAGTCACCACATGCCCCGGATGGTGGCGCGAAACCGATGGCGCATGTGAAAGGCGAGGAGAAGCGCACCACCCACAAGACCACATCTTCCGCTTGTCGATTTTTTTCCAACTACACGGCGAACTTGCTCACCGGCTCGAAGTTCCAGCGACTGGTTTTCCCGACGATTTCGATCCTTCCGTAGAAATCCAATCCAGATTCAAGTTTTCCGATCGTCGAAAGTGGCGACATGGGAGCCGCAAATTGATCGGCCCTATCACGACATGTCCCGATCTCGTTCATAGCCACGCCCTTCCACCGACCGAATCGATTCCTTCGGTCGGTCGCGAAAAAAACCGAGGGTCGCCGTACGGGTTCGATGGACATGCTACCGTCTGGTACCGGCCTCTGCCACGCGGACTGGTTACATAGAACATTGAGACACAGTTTGACAGGGAAGTGGGGTGGGGAACAACTTCGCTTGGTGTTGAAAAGAAAGGACGAACGAATGCACTTGACTGTGTTCGTCTGATGGGGAAGACGGCAGAAGGGTGGAGACTGTCGGCGCAACGCCTGAACTCCAGTGCTGAGGTGGAGAGGGGCTACTACGTATAAGTGTTCTGCCTACACTGTGCTTAGGCAGCCGCAGAGATCGAGTCGCATGACGGGTGGTGGGTTCCTGCATGGACACAATCAAACATCACAGTCAGGTCAGCCGCACTGCAACTCCAATTCACTCTCGCTACGAATGGAAGTACTTCCAAGAAAATTTACTGGTATTAGAAATTATAAGAGAGCGCAAAGAAGACTCCTATGATACATAGGGCCAGAAAGCTCCACACCGCATCATCGACGACAGATTCCGACCAGCGGAGAGGAACAATCAACGCATACATGCGCGATGGCGCGGTGATGGGATGTCGGAGATCCAAAAACCCAACCGGAAAACGAGTGAAGGGTGAGGTATCGCACGGGGAAAAATAACAAACATCACGTTGCTGTTGTGGGATGGGGTGAAGGAGGGTGGCGGTCCAGTGGCAAACTCATAGAGATGATGACGAACCTGGAAGTGAAAATAGTCCTCGAGATGTGATTCACGGCTAGCCATTTTTAGCGCCTCCATGTTGAGGTTATGTGTGTACTCGGCACATGTTCCGAGCCCTCAACAATTGTTCGTCAAATGTGCCCGCCTGCAGCCATCACCTCCCACCACGATAATCGAGAAACTCCATGCTAGAATAGCAAGGGAAAGAAAATCACAGCCTACGGCTACCCTATCCGGCGCGCAGCGAAGGCTCAAGAGGTTGCTTTCTCACTCCTGCGAAGAGCAATTGCATCAACGGCGAAATCAAGACTTGATCCGACGCTCACGAGAACGATATGGCCCTGACAATCGCGGAAGGGGAAGCTCTACATAGAGGAATGGTGCTTACATATGCATCGGGCTACCCGACGCAACTTGACCTGCTACGAAATATGGCATGTGCTGTCGTTGAAGGCCGAGCTCGAATGGCGGAATCTTGAATACGCTAACGATTCCGTTCACATGATGCTTGATCCACTGACGGCAACTATTAGACGGGATCGGCACGGAAATCTGCTCGGTCCGAATCTCGATCTTATTGGGAAGAATTGGTACAAACGGATTCTACCACGACATCCAGCATTATCGGCGATGGACAGCAAGCCCCTTAACAATGCTGCGCATTAAACAACGATTCCAAGATCATCCGCGGGTACTTTCGAGGATTGAAGCAAACGATTCGGGAGTTGAAGATCAAGCCCCATAACATCTATAATTATAGTATGGATGAGAAAGGATTCCTTCTTGGCTTCGTACGGGGCTCTGTCAGAGTGCTTGCCAAAGCATCAGAGAAAACAGCAGGACAGCAAGAAACGATCACAGTTTTCGAGGCTGTCGGCGCATTCGAACAAGAGATTGCGTTCATATTCCGTGTCCATCGGAGGATTCTTTGGACTCGGAGTTGGGTGTAACATAGCTTCTATGTACTCGGATTGGATGCTTTCTCTCCCACTATTCATGTAGTTAGTCTGAATGTGGTTCTATAACTGCACCCTCTCCGACTGTTTCAATACTGATCCACCAAGTAGTTGGGTTCAGTCGCGATACCGTCACCGTGCTCGTCACGGAGTCACAGAATCGCCGTGGCGCTGGCTTGCTGCAAAACTCTCTCCGCGTAATTTGTGTGAGCGCTGAGTCGCCGCTAAAACCAATGATATTCTCACCCTTCCGTCTGGGTACACTCGCTCGCGGACAGGTTGTAGTCGTTGGCGATGGGATAGCAACGAGCACTGATTAAAGTAGCTAGCCTTGAATCACACCTCAAGGAGTGATTCGCTTCCAGGTTTGATTCACATGTATGCACGTTACCGAAAAGAAAAAAAACCTCAACCCCACCGCTACAGCGACAAGCGAGAGAGACAACCCTCCGACTCTCCCTGTCCCCTCCCACGCCAATCACAAAGGACTGCCAGAACCACCGAGAAGCAAGTAGCACCGGCTGGGCTCCTCCAACCCCACCCATTGCGGGCTCGGTGGCCGAGGGGAAAAAGAAGAAACCGAGTGATATACCATGATTCTGCACTGCGGTGCGCGCTTACGTTGTTACATACACACCGAAGAAGTATATAGGAAGGTGGGCTGCGTGTGCGTTGGCTTCTGTGTGGCACATGAGCGCTTTTCTTTGGCGGAGGTGCTCGCGTCCGGATCCTAGATACGGCAGTGGAGAATTCCCACCGCACGAGGACACGGTAGAGAGGTTTGTGTAGTTTCTTTTTCGTTCCCTTTTCTCCTTGCATAGAAGGGGGGGTGGTGTAGGGGTTTTCTGTTTGCTCGCCACGTGAGGAGAGCCTACAAGGAGTGAGGAGTCCCTATTTCGGACTGGCAGTTTCAGAAAGTAAACAGTTATCACGACGCGTCTTGGTTCCGCTCGACAGAACCGATGTGATTCCACGTAATGATTCGGTCACTACTCGAGGGAGAGAGAAGAATCACCCCTGTACCCATCGCTAATTGTATAATGTACAGCATGAAGAGAAGGGGGGGAAAAAGGAAAAAAAAGTCGAATCAAGAAGACACCCCAAAATTCCAAGAACCCAGACCGGAGACGTAAAAAAAAGCCATTATCTCGTATGAACACCTGTTTACTGGAAGACAAGACACGATACACACAAAGTAAGCGAACCCTCCCCCTCTAACCACCGAAACCGTAGAGGGTGCGGCCCTGGCGCTTGAGTGCGTAGACGACATCGAGGGAGGTGACGGTCTTGCGCTTGGCATGCTCGGTGTAAGTAACGGCATCACGGATGACACCCTCGAGGAAGGTCTTGAGGACGCCACGGGTCTCTTCGTAGATCACTGCGAGAGAAAGAAAAAAAGTGTTAGACGGTGATCGAGGACGCGTGTGGAAGTGGACTACTCACTGGCAGAGATACGCTTGACACCACCACGACGGGCCAGGCGACGAATAGCGGGCTTGGTGATACCCTGAATGTTGTCGCGAAGGATCTTGCGATGACGCTTGGCTCCTCCCTTTCCAAGACCCTTTCCACCCTTTCCGCCTGAGCATCGGAGAGCAAGTCAGCTGGATATTCTACGCAGTGCATGCGATCGACGCAGCTTTGGGGGAGGGGGGGGTGCTTACGTCCGGTCATGTTGAGATTTGTTTAGTTTGAAGGAGGGAGTTGGGTTGCCGAAGCGCGTTGTGGATGTTGTTAGGTGGGGAGGGGCGAGAGTGTCTGTGCTTGGTTTGGGAGCTGGAGGGGTGGAAGCAGGAAGGTTGGCGGGGAAGGAAAGCCTTATATACTAATTGGCGCAGGATCAGACATCAACCCGCCAAGCATAGAGCCTCCACCACGCACATTAGCGTGGGTTTTGGGTTTTGGCAATTGCCAGGCACTGCGAAGGCAAGGAAGGAAGGGATGTTGGGGCTGTCGATGCAATCGTGCAGGGGACGGGCGATAAGGACCATTCGCAGAGTATCGACTGGTCGCGCATGGACGGATGGAGACCGTGCAGCAGAGAGGGAGACACGCAACGGACGAAGCGCAGCTGCGCAGACGCGAGGGATGGAGACACGGGGAGACGCGCAGCCAGAACGGCGACGAGGACGGCTGCGGAGAAGGAGAAAAAAAGCAGCAAGTCGCGCCGCTCCGCTGGGCGACATGTCCCTCTTGCGCGCGCTCTCTCTCTGCTCGTTTCGCTTTCTCTCTCTCTCCGCGATCGTGTTGTGCGCTCGTCCGCCTCCCATTGCTGCGGTTGCCGTTGCGCTAAGGCCGACCACCTCTCTCCGTCACGCTAACAACCGCAAGAGACAGCGAAAATGCCTGCCACCACAACTCCCCCAAACTGCGTCCCCTTTCCAGACATTTTTTCGTGTGCTTTCTTCGCTGGCACGCAGCGACTTTCCGAGCTGTTCCCCCAACAACTAACCCTAACCACTTGCTTGCCCTTCCTTGCCCGCCAGCCATCACTCTCGCCTCCCACCGACCCTATAAAACCCCAGCACCCGCCTTCTCCCCTCTCTCTTTCTCCATCCCTTCCGACATCCACTCTTCCCCCACACCCGCACCCTCTCTTCCCTCCACAACTCCCAGCACCCTAACCAAACAACAACCGACAACCAACCATGGCTCGTACCAAGCAGGTAAATATTTCCTATTAATAAATTATTTTTTCTCATCGTCGCGACGCGATCCGGTCAGCTATCGCGACCGTGCTACTTTCCCTCACGGTCGCGTCGCTCTTCCTGGTCGCGTCTCGCTCGACTTGCGCTGTTTGACGATGTTTGCTAACGCGTTTCTCCGCCATAGACCGCTCGCAAGTCCACCGGAGGAAAGGCCCCCCGCAAGTCCTTCGGCCACAAGGCTGCCCGCAAGACCGCCCCCTCTACCGGAGGTGGTAAGTTTGCCTCGATTTCCCCCACATCGGCGAACCCAGTCATCTGACCTTTTCTCCAGTCAAGAAGCCCCACCGCTACAAGCCCGGAACCGTCGCTCTCCGTGAGATCCGTCGCTACCAGAAGTCGACTGAGCTTCTCATCCGCAAGTTGCCCTTCCAGCGTCTCGTCCGCGAGATCGCTCAGGACTTCAAGTCGGACCTCCGCTTCCAGTCTTCTGCCATCGGTGCTCTTCAGGAGTCCGTTGAGGCTTACTTGGTCTCCCTCTTTGAGGACACCAACCTTTGGTATGTTTCATCCGAACCGCCACTGCACCTACGCAGCAGACTAACGACCCTCTCTAGCGCCATTCACGCCAAGCGTGTCACTATCCAGTCCAAGGATATCCAGCTGGCCCGTCGCCTCCGTGGCGAGCGCTCGTAAATCCATCAACGCGCCCATGACTTAGTTTCTTGTTCGATCGCCTCTTTCCTTCTTGGTACGACATGTTCCCGCTGTGAAGCATACTTGTTCTGAGAGATAAAAGTAGGATGGGATTGGATTTGGAAACAGGTCTTCAATTTTCCTTCGTTGTTAACATGGTTCTTTTACGTGGGTGTTCTTTTTTTTCTGGCTGCTACTTTGTGCAATGAAACGAAACGGTTCTGGGTCTCGGGTGTCTTGTTTTTACTACTGTTGTCTTTCTTTCTCCTTTTCTGCTTGCAGTCCAGGGTGCAGTCCTTCTGTATTATAGCCTGGGGTAATCTTTCTGCATCTCATTGATCACGGTGAATTGTGTACTCTGTATCAGTTGTCTTGGTTGAGGCGGGACTATGGCTGGGCTGGACTAGGCTTTCTGCGAGAAATTCGAATAGAAAGTGGAATGTAACGAGATAAGCCCGCTGTATCCGAAGATGCTTTTCCAATCGTAACTCGACTACTATCCATCTGTACGCCATGGAGCCTATGGTGTGGTTGCGTGTTTGGATTTTGAGGATCCGCAGTAGTTAAACGGGAATCTATGAAGAGGATCTCGCCGCACATTCGGTGCGCTACTACCCACCGAGGTGGGACAGAACAGAGCTCTGAGGATCTACTGCGCACTTGCTATCGTGCATTTGAGGATCTGTCGCAGCAGATCTCAGCCCGCTCCAGGCCCACCGCACCGACGACTGACTCACCGCACCCCTTCAGGTGGCCCATCACGCGGCGTAGGTGTGCAGTGCAGAATGCATGGTAGCGGAGAGGGCCGCGACCCCTCCCTATGCTCCGATCTAGATTCTATATACGGTTCCTCCGGCGCGTGAATCAAAGACGCACAACTGCAGCCGCCTGGAGGTGGATGGCCAGCCAACAGCTAGCGCGATGGGATGCACAGAGCGGCGGAGGGCTTCACGGAGCTTGCTGGATGTCTGCACGGTCGTATGCGCTCCACCGCCGGCCCGCTGATGGACCTCTCCCTCCGCCAACCATCTCCCCCATGGCAGTGGACAGAGAGCTCTATCTATCCTCCCCCCAGAACCAAATGTCTTGACTCACACACTCGCACTCGCATCCTACCGACGTCTCGATTTCGCATTGCAATCACAACTGCCTCCGGCATGCGACCAACGGATTAAACAAAAACAAAAAAAAACAAAACAGAAAGGAGAAGCAATCATGTTTGCTTCTGGGACCTCTTTGCGGACGGGACTGACGTAAACAAGGCGGATATCGGATACGGCTGGGGATGATGCCCAGAGCGAGGGAGCTCGGTGAGCCAGGAAGAGAGAGAGAGAGAGAGGCTGGAGGCCGAGGAGCTGGGGCAGAGGGTTGAGGAACTCTTGCAGTTCTTCCCCCCGCCTTCCTTCAGAATAGGATCGAGGAGGCGGTTTCTTTTGTCCTTTCGTTTGCTGTTTCCTCGGTGCGCTCTGCTCTCTCTTGGGGTGGGCCAGGGTGGAGGGCAGGGAAGCCACGACGGGCTGCAAGATCAGTGGGGGGGGGGGGGCGCGTGCGTTGCCATGATTTACATAGGGAGGCTGCATGCAACTTACCGACAAGAGGGGAAAAAAAAATCACATTTGCCCTGGCCCGCACGTGATCGTGAACTGCATGTGAGTGGAAATGTTTCTGATTGCTGTCTTTACGATCGCTAGCTAGCTACTGCCCCACCACTGGTAAGGGAGTAGGCAATCCGACCGACCTATCACCGTCTCAAGAGCACCCTTCTAGCTAGTACCGAAAACGAGCGAGCACACGCATACGACGAATAGGCCTATCGGATATTTTTAGTCCCGTTGACTACATCATCCCCGTTCTGGAGACAGAAAAACCTTTTTCAGCGATGGCTGCCATGGAGCGCTGCCACTCAGTATTCGGTTACGTTCGACGAAAGAAGATGGAGAAGACGTGGAGAACTTTGGTCATTAATACTACAGTGGTACGGAAGTACATCTCAGAAGGAGCATTCCAAGATTAACTAACCTGTCGTGCCTGCAGTCCCCGAAATCTGTTAGCCACCGCCAACAGCTCGAGCGGTCTCGCGACCACCAGGGTTCCCCTCGGCTTGCCCTCGCAGGTGATACCGCGCTCGCTTAGCTTCTTGGCCCAAGCTTCGGCGGTAAGATTGGCATCCTCGTTCCTGATGAGTTGCAGGGCTTGGGTGGCCAGAGCGGCCTGTCCATCCTCGACGAGTTGTTCGAGCGCGGAAATGTCGATTTGGGCGTAGTCTTCGTCGCGTCCGGCTCGGAAGACAATCTTGTCGGTGCCCCTGATGACAGGCTTCCTGTCGCCAAAGGCGTCTACGGGGATGGTGAGGATCCTAGATGGAATGGTGCCGTAAGTGGGGGAAGCCGGAGCGGCGTTGGGGTGTTTATCGGAGATAGCGCGGGCACGTTCGGTCCAGTCGTGAGGAAGGTAGGACTCCATGCCGATCACGGTGGTCGCGGGGGCGAGGTAGTCACCGCAACCGCCAACGACGATGACAGTGCTGACCGCGTGCTCGGTGAACAGAGCGGAGACTTTGGAGACCAGGGGGGTGATGGGCTCACTGCTAACCAGCTCATGCATCTTGTGGTCTCGGACGAGGAAGTTCGTTGCCGATGTGTCCTCGTCTATGATTAGGGTGGTCGCGCCAACCTCGAGGGCCTCTTGGATGTTGGCTGCCATTGAAGTGCTGCCGGATGCGTCCTTCGAGGAGAAGGAGGAGGTGGAGTTTCCGCCGGGAAGCTCGCTGATGAAGGGGGTGATGTCGGTGCATACCACATTACGGCCATCTTCGGCGCGGACCTTGAACGCGTTGGGCTCAGTGACGACCAGCTCACGTCCGTCACCAGGGATCACGTTGTAGATTCCGAACTGCAGTGCTTCGAGGAGAGTGGACTTTCCATGGAAGCCTCCACCGGTGATGACCACGATTCCGCGTGGGATGCCCATACCCGTGACAGAGATTGGAGTACCGTCTTCCGACGGGATCGAGGTATCGATAGTGACTTCCAGGCTCTTGGGGCTCTGGAACTCCACGACACCTTCCGTCATTGGACCGGTGGCGGCACCACTGGCACGAGGAAGGGTCGAACCGTTGCCCACAAACGCTAGCAGTCCTTTCTCCGCAAGGCTCTTCCGGAGTGCGTCCTGTAGCTCAGCAGTTCTCAGATGCTTCCACACCTTCTGCTCATCTTGGTTGCTCCACAAGAACCCCTTTTCGATGATCTGCGGCAGATGGGTAATCAAAAGCTCGTGAATCTTGGCGCCATTGATGCTTCGACCGTGGGCGGGCAGAGTGACAGTGAACCGGATTTCAAGACACGGGTCATCGCCTTTTTCCTTGCCATCCACATCAAGACCAAGGAAGACACAGCTGGAGCGTTCGAGTATCTGCTGTCTAGGTTTGTAGATGAAGAGGTCTCCACCTTTCGGGCCCAAATAGCCTCCAGAAGAGCTAGCATTATCCAGACGCCATTGCTTAATGAGCGAGGCAATCTGGCGGTTCACGTAGTCCGTGAACGCGATGACACTACCACATCTCTGTCAGTCAGCCATTCACTGATATCATTCGGATAGGCGGACTTACCGGGTGTTGTTTCCATACACCTCCACTGGGATTCCGGTTGCATTCAACGGAAGCCGGGCACGAAACCTGGAAGGGGAAGCAAACGGATCGCCCTGAACGTAATCCACAAACAGTTCGATCGGAAGACCTTCGGACCACTTGTAGTGGCTGAAGAGATCTTTGTAATTGCCGTAGTTTTGTCTGTCAATATTTTTGAGGAACTTGTCGAGGTCCTGATGGGTTCCGGTGATGTCTTTGCGGGGCTCCGAGCCGCCCTGGTTTTCGGTTGGAGATTCCTCACCACCATGTCCTCCGCCACGTCCACCGCGTCCTCCACCTCTACCTCTCCAACCGCCCCTGCCTCTCCAACCGCCCCTGCCTCTCCAACCTCCGCCTCCACGTCCTCCGCCCTGTCCCAATCCACCAGTGTCTTCCTGACTCTGTACGGCGTCATCCATTGTATTCGACTCTGAAAAGTTAATTGGTAGGTGCGAGTGTGTGGTCTTTGGTAGGTCGATGGTCTCAACTGGATGATTGGATGATTGGATAGTGGATGAAGTGACAACGTCCTGCTTTTTATTCCTGTGCTTGGATTGTGGGAATCCGCTAACTAGCGGGGTGTTTGCGGACGCAGCCCTAAAACCAACTTCTTGGCGGCACACAGAAGAAAATTATTGGCAGGGATGGGTCGGCACGCTTCGCACAGTGATCAATTGACAATTATTAATTGTGTCGCCGTCGCTTTAAACACTTCTCTCGTGTGATGGAGATATAATTCCGTGAGGCCAGATAGAACGAGGCCAGAGAGCCATGCCGAACGGACGCGACAGACACGAAACTATCACTATTACCATCGCCAACATCTGACCGTGACACATTTCACCCATCGAGCGTACTTCCATCGCCCTTGCCTGGACTATCCCACACAACCATCGCTAGTCCAACCCACGGGGAGGAACCCAAACTCAAACCCCAAATCCAAATCCAAATCTCCTCGATAATCACCAACACGACCGCAACGCACGCGCACGAGCCTACCGATCGCTCCAACTCTCCTGGGACCAGAGCCGAGCTCGGAACAAAGACCATGAGCATGACGACTGTCCCCGGCGGCGCCGCGCTGAACAACCTTCAGCAGTACCAGGCTCAGCTACAGGCGAACCAGGCTGCTCTGGGACAGCAGCTGCTAATCCCGCCACAGCGTGAGTAAACTATCCTCATCGGCCCGAAGTCGTGTACGCGTTTCGTTTTTGCCTCCATCATTCAATACCATTTCTATTTCGCGTGTTGTGTGGTTGAACTTCGCATTTTTGCTTTTTGCGTCTCCTTTTCTCTGACCCCCATTCGCCGCCTTGTCCACTATACCACACAAAGCACATACAACTCGTCACCCCACCTAGCCATTCCCCGCCCACGGCGCTGGAGCTGATGACACACCTCTTCCGCGGCGACACTGACTCGATGCAGGTCCTGTTCAGCAGCATCAGCATCAACTCCAACAGCAACAGCAACACAGCCAGGTGTCACCATCGCATCAGCAGCAGTCCACGTCCTTATCGATCGCGACGCAGCAGCAACAACAATTGATGAACAAGGCGATGGAAAAACAAAATGAGCTACAGATCGATAAACAGCGCGTCACCTTACTACTCGAGATCAATGCCGAGTTGCTGCGCGAGGTGTTGAACGTCCAGCCGAAGCTGAAGTCACCTGAGGAAGCCAAAAATGATCCTATATTTCGAGAGTATACAACCTGTCCCATCCCGAGCGCACCCACTGTCTGACCTGCGCATGTTGCTGACAATTGGCGGGGCGAAACGCTAGATGCATGCGACGCCTGCAGAATAACCTCGCCTACCTCGCCGCGATCGCCGATAGATCGCACAAGCCCGCCGCGCTGATACCATCGTGTCCTGGAGTGCTCCTGGCGCCCCCTGACATGCCCGGACTGGATGGACTCTACAAAAGACTACAAGACTTGTATCCCGGCATCAATCCAGCGAACCCGCCACAGCAGCACCAGAACGCGCAGATCGGCCCGCCACGGTCGGGCCAGAATTCTTCGCCGAAGCCTCAGGGACAGATAGGTGCGCCGCCGAATTCAATGCCTCCGCCAGGCCACGGAACTCCTCCGCGAGAGAACCATCACCTGTCGTCGCCGCCACCCCCACAGATGCCATTGCATCATCATTCGCCGCCGCCACCCCCAGTAATGGTCGGGATGCCGCTATCGCTACCACAGCATCAGCAACCGCAACCATCGCCGACACCGCAGCAGCAGCAGATGATGTATCAAGGCCACCCTCACTCACAGTCACCACCGCTCCAGGATCTTAGGATGCAGCAGCAAGTACAGCAGCAGCAGCAGCATCACCAACAGCAGCAGCACCAGGCTCAGCAGCAGCAAGCACAGCAACACGCGCAACAGCACCGCCACCAGCAGCAGCAGCAGCAACACTATGCCCAGCTACAGCAGCAGCAGCACAGACAGCTCATGATGCAGCGGGCGCAGCAGCAGCAGCAGCAGCAGCATCTCCAACAACAAGGTCACATTGGGGCGCAGATGGGAATACCGACCAGCATGGGAATGAGCGTGAGCGGTTCCGGCATGAATGGAATGCAGACGAGCATGGCTCCGCAGCAAATGATGAACCCGGGGATGATGGGAGGCCAGGCGCCGGGGATGGTGATGGCCGGAGGCGGTATGGGATACCCAGGGATGGCGACACACTTACCGAATCCTGGGGCGATGGTGCAAATAGCTCCGATGAGCAACATGCCACCATTAGGGCACATCGGGATGGGAAACATGGCAATGGGCATGGCTGGGATGCCACCGGGGGCAGGATTTGCAGACATGAATCAGGGCATGTGGAATCCGGGATGGCAGGGCGGCGGCGGGCCGTAAGACGGACGTTTTGCTTTTCATTCATCTTTGTTTTGGTCTGGAGTGGCCATCTTTTCTCTCTGTATACATTGGACGAGGTGGGGTGAAACGCTGTGATGCATGTCTGGAGGCGATCTGCTTACGATTTCTTTTCATTTTCTTTCTGTTCGAGCTGCTGTTGTTCCGTGCATGCTTGGCTTGTGGTTCATTTCACTTCGCTTCTCATTTTTTTTGTCCGTTACTACTGTTACTCTTGTCATCTATCTCCGGCGTACCGTGGATTGGGCTTTGTTAGTCTTTTTTCTTGTCTCGAGTCTTTTGGGCTGTATCTACCTTCCTACTTTACTTTATCTTTTACCGCTGTCTTCCGTTAGTTTGAATTTGTGCGTCTGACGTTTTTCTATTTCTGTTTCTGTTTCTTTTCTTTTCTCTCCTTTTCTTTTTCTTTTCTTGCGGATATGGATGTAAAAACTATGGAGAATCCGAGGGAATGCATTGGTCTGTGTGATGCTGTGGCTATATATATACACATGGAAACGTTCATATGTCCCGACCGCCCCGAAACATGAGAGTCGAGCACTCCGTGTTTTCAGAGACGGTCGGTGTCTGGGTTTCTTTGGGTATAGCATCCTGAAGCTAACATTTTGTTGTGGTATTGCAAAGTGGTTATGCTGATCAATGAAGCACATAAATCCACCAAAGCACTCAGAATATTGGCTCTGGAATGCGGAGCGTATGATAAGTGAGTCACTGAGTGTTTTTTCGTGATGCCGTATCCCCTCAGAGATGATATATGATTGCAAGCGCGTCAAACGCCGCCGCCACTAGTCGAGGAATATTAGTCTATAATACTATGTAGGTCCCTGAAGTCCTGCACCCACAACACTCCATCTCCTGCTACCCATTTTCTATTCCAATGGCACAACACAATAGCACTGTATCCCAGCCGCAGCGACATCGCCTTTGGGCACCGGTATTCGATAGCTACAATAGGTACGTGCCTACCTACCTACTCGGGCAAGAGGCTGGAACGTTGCCATCGCTGGAGCTAGGTGCGTTCAAGATGTCTGCCCTGCCGCTTGCTTTGGAACGATGGTACATAAGTTTTATTACCTACCCGACCGGAAGCCATTTTGAACCGCCACTTTGGTGCTGTCAATAACCATTTGGTCTAGTGAGGCTATTAGATAGGGCTTCGGGGCTTCTGATGGCTGCTGCATCGGTGGTGGCGGAGCACGTCCTACGAATTTCTTGAGGGAAACACACCATGTCGGATTGTCGACACGACATCCGAGAACCGGCTGTTTGCATATCCTATTTGGCCCTCTTCGGTGTGGATGATTCCGATCCGTTGGCACTACCAAATCGTCAGTATGTGAGATGAGAACGCAAAATGTCCTCTTTTGCGGCCGCCATTACCGTGTTGTCGAACTCATGGACTGCTACTATTGTCGTGCTGCTGAGATCCCCTTTGTTCGTACTTGCTTTGTGTGTGCTGGAATCGTCCACGGACAGGGCGACGTCTGCGTTGAAAGTGAATGGTCTTTCTACGTCGTATACACAGGCACTGCAATACTTTCCGTGGGAGGGGTTGTTCGTGTGTAGTTAACCCTCCCTATGCTGAACCACCCAGTCTTCTGGTATCTGTTGCCAAATTCACTAGTGGAAGCTTCTTGCAGTGATCTATTCTTTGTCGTCTTGAGATCCATACTATAGAGCACGCTGATCAGTATCATGTTGTGTTGCTTATATAGACCATGCAAGTATATCTTACCTAAGCAGCGTGGCAAAATTCCGTGAAGTGAAGTGAAACTGCAGGGCTGGCGGAAGTCTCCAGGCTGGACCTGAATCAGTTTATGCTATTTGCAGTAGTACCCAAGGATTTACCCAAGGACTTATTTACCTGTGTATCTCTGTATCTTATCCTTTCTTTCTTTCCCTTTCTTTCTTTTTTCTCTTTTTTTTTGCGATTCGATTTGTGGTGGGGCTGCGATGGGGATGCCCGGGAGGGGAAGACGGATGTGTTGGCTCTCTGATGCTGCCTTGTCCCGGGATTGGGCGGTGACGGCAGCAGGAGGGACAACACGTCGAGGATGTGGACGGTTGCTTGGAGGCGGGAGTATGTGGCGGTAATGTAGGCGGACAGGATCGCAGGGGCGGATATGTGATTGATCTGTAGTTCGCCCCGGCGGGGATAGAGGTTGAAGAACCGAAGGAAATCGAAGGGTGTCCGGAAGCTAAGCAGAGCTCGTGGGCCCGTGCCTGTGTTGGTCAAAGCAGAGCACTCTGGATAATCTTCCTATCTAGATATTCTTTTTTTACCGGAACCAGAGAGTACGGTAGAGAGACCTGCAACTGCTAAGTACCCACCACCACACCGAACCCCAGGCCACCACTGCCACCACCTCGAAGTGAACATCTTCCCGCGCTTATACCCACACATCCTCTGCCCCTACTTCTTGCTCTCACCTCGCGTTCATCGACCCGCAGCGAAAAATCTGCAGCTGCTTCTCATTGCCGCCGTCTGTCGCTGCCACCGCTGTATCCGCTATAATTTGCTTACCCTAGTGCTGCACAAGTCAACACTAGACCAACAAACCAACGAATCGATCTCCTCCTCCTCCTCCTCGTCCTCCTCGTCCTCGTCTTCTCCGCTCACCACTTCTCCTACACACAACGACCACTCAAGTCATCGTTCGCAACATCCACTCAATCTGGTGACGGGTTTCGCTTCACGTCAATATCATCATATCTCTACTGCCCGCACGATTCGCAACCACGTGTCACTGCGCTCTGTTTACAACCCCTCACTACTCGCTCACCACTTTTCTTTTGATCGTAGCGCAGGGCTGGTGCTCCTCCGCACACGCACTCCGACGACAGTATGGTGCAGAGCGAGATAGATTATTACAAGATACTCGGGTTGGGACGGCATGCCACAGACGACGATATCAAACGGGCGTTCCGTAAACTCGGTGGGTTTCTTCCATCTTCACCCGCTCGCTGGCTACCCGCTAACCAGAACGACAACAGCAAGGGACACCCATCCAGATAAAAACCCGAACGATCCTACGGCGAAAGAGCGCTTTCAAGATCTCCATCGGGCATACGATACATTGAAAGATAATTTGGAGCGGAGTAAATACGATAACGATAACCCACACCACGGCACCGACCGAGCGTCGGCTCATCGCACACCGAACGGAGGTGCCAGATCGGGCACCGCTAAGCGCTACACGGCTGGGTCGTCTCACAATACTACTCCCGCTTGGGCTAATGGGGCTGGTACAGCAAGGAACCATGATGGGTTCCCTCAGCAGGCTGGTTCGACGAGGCCAAGGGGATGGGGAGGTGGATATGGACCGTACGATGAATGGGACTCAAAGACACCTTCAGGCTACTCGTACCAAACGTCTCGACCGCCGAAGGCTGCGCCCCCGCCGAGTGACTTCGAGGAGACCCACGGAGGTTTTAAGACGAAGAGGGAAAGTGCTTATGCTCGAACGTCGGGTGCTGAGCGCTCTCACCCCACGTCCGCGAAGCGCGATGCCCATCACAGCGGTTCGTCCTCCACATCGCCTCCCCGGCCAAAATCCACTACTGGTACCAATGCGAGATATTCTGCAGGTCCTCCGTCAAATTCAACGTCTATGCCAGGGGGTTTCAGCGTGGCGGATTATATTCGGGAAATGCAAGCCAGGGAGGAGGCGGAGAGAGCGCGTGGGGATGCTGATAAGCAGAGGGCTAAGGAACAGGCACGGCTTAAGCGGGAGGCAGAAGAACTCAAACGGCAGGAAGAGGAAAGGCATAAGAGAGCTCGGGAGGCCAAAGAGCGGGAGCGCCGGCGCGCGGAGGAGGCGACGAGGAACCCATACGCCGATAGTAATGGATTTGCCGGCAGCCACTCGACGTCGGCTCCCAATGGCTACTCGTACGACTATCCTACTACAATGCCTAGTTTCTACGCCCGGAGGGATGACGATGAACTGCTCAGGGAGGCTGAGGAAAGGGTCAAAGAGCGTGGCAAGTCGGCAGGAGGCCCTCGCTTAAACACCCATTCCAGGAAGACGTCACGATCCTCAATGAGGCCCAAGACTGAACCTATGCCGTCAAAGTGGGGGAAGGGTCACCACGTATACGAGTCCCACGGGATTCCGGAAAATTGGAAGCACGAGACGACGCACGATGAGGACATAGACGTGGTGGAGGCAACTCCAACGGATACCGACGCTGGAAAGCACGACAGTACCGGCACCGATTATTTCCAAAAGTCCGCCCCCAAAACTGGCCCGGAATACGTTCGCGAGGGTGGAACGGGCGTCTATCCAGCGCCCCCGCTGTTCACCTTCAACATGCAGCCAGTAAGGGAAAAGACGCCAGCTCAAGAGCAGCGACCGGAGAGGCCGCGTTCCGCCATGCCTGGCTCGTTTCAGACCAGAAGTGAGACACCTACGCCACCGACCAGGAAATCGAAGAGCTCTGGTGGCTCGGCCGACGGGAGCCATGAGACTTTCAAACAGGATAAACAATCCGAAGAGGAACCCAAGGAGGAGCAGTTTGTAGCCTGATATTTTCCTAATCTAACTTATGCTAACCATCTCAATAGGTCAAAGCAGCCCCCAGTTAATGTCTTCGCATTCGAGGAGAGAGCACCGACTCCTGCCAAAAAGGAGAAGCCCGCGACTCCCAAATACGACTTCGCGTTCGGTCGACCTTTCGACACATTTACGTCAAACAGCCCCGAACCGAAAGGGGAAAAGGCTACCAGCACTGGATCAGCCCCGCACTTGAGACCGCACAGCCAACCGACGCAGAACCATCATTCGTTTATTCCACCGCCGTCGGCCCCACCAAACCTCCAACAGCAACAGCAAGCATCTGATAACGGCAAGACCGAGGGATCCAATTTCAGCCGCGAGTTGTACGAAGATCTGTTGAATCGGACGATATTCGAATTCCTCCCTTCCAGCTCGAAGAAGAAGAGAAGTGCGCCAACCTTGAACAAGGGCCGCAACATGCACCGGACTACAAGTAAGGAATCTAGACGGGATAGTCAGCCAAAGGCAGGAAGCGAGACAGAAAGCGACGAGCCTAAGAGCGCGTCCACGGCTGCGAACTCCGCCACAGCGCAGCCGGCTGCTACCACCGGGTTCGGTTACGAGCCCATGGATGCGGAGCCCACGGGTGCTCCCAAGACTATACCGGTTCCGCAGAACAACAGGACGAAGCCGATCTTCCCCCTCGCGAACGGTATGCGCAAGCTGAACATCGGAAGCAAAAAGGGCCGGGCGACTGCCAGTCTCGACATGAGCGGCATGGCTTCCGTCCCCCCCCTCAGTCGTAGCCATGCGGACCGGGGTTTCGATGGATTCGAGTCGTTGAAGGAGTCACTCCCGTTCCCTTCTCAAGCTGCAACAAAGCCCAACGTCGGCTTGCGCATGAAGGTACCGGTGCTGAACCCTACGGCTAACGAGTCCTATGCCTTCAGCATACCTCCTAACTTTTGGAACCTCTACCCACAGACACCGCCGGAGCAGCCCTTCGTGGTGCCCAAAGCACCCAGTGTGCCCAAGATCCCGAAGCAGGTATCGCTGGACAATTATAACCGCTTCTACAACTCACTCGGCTCGTACATCGAGGGCTGGAATAAATACGAAGCCGACGTCCACGCGCTCCGCGCCGAGCTGACGAGCAAAAGCTTGCACGTCTCTAGCACCGAGCTTCTGGACACCCAGGACATTGTAAAGTACATGGAACGCGTAAAGAACAAGGACACGATCCTCGACCAATCATTTACTAAGGCACGCGATCGCCATCTGGCGTCCCTCGACATGTGGGTCAAGCTGCGGGAGAACGTGCTTAAGGAAGTCACACACCAAGACCCACATTAGGCACATGGGTATTCGGACGACGCTGCTGTTGATGATATAGTACGTACCATGGCTACCACTCAGATCTGATTCCGGGCAGGATTTTCATCTTTGGCGCGATAAACTGGGGAGTGTTTTTTTTTTGGCTGTGCTTACTCGATTTTCCGTTTCGCACTCGTAGGCTTCTCCTCATACTTCTCCGAAGAGACGGTATCTTTTTGCAATCTTCTCCGCGTCGATTTCTGTTGGGCTGCTGCTGTCTCAGTTTCGTTATGGCCATGGGGTTTTCGGCGGAGTTTAGTCCTTATCCTTTTTCTTCTGATTGAGGTTTTCTCATTTTCTCTTGCTTGATATCCTTGTTTCTTTATATTTGTTTGGGGGGAGCTTGGGTACTTTTACTATAGTACAACGGGACTGTATCACTAGCATACCGTTTTTTTCCTTCTCTTCTCTTTCCGTGCGTTGTTCAAACTTTGTGGATGTTTTCTACTGATGGAAATTGGTTATGCATTGGGGATTGGCGGTCATGACAATGCGGTGATGATGCGATGGTGATTGTGAGACGGTGGTGGAAGGCTTCTGTAACTACACGGCCGAATCGGATTGGATTGGATTGGAAAGTATAGCTAGGGGGTATTGCTGGTGTTCGGTTTTGGGTTTGTCGGGTAGAGTGGGATTACAATGGAGGGGTATCTAAATGGGTACATACAGCATGTTAATGAGAATAATGATGAGTGACGGGCGATGACTGCATGCGGAGTCCTAGAAATAGTAGAGCCCAGTCCGGTGGCGATCTCGTGCTGTGTCGATCGAATGGCCCCTTCCGCAGATAGCTACCGTAGCCGGCACTGCAGACCGCCTTGAGTTCCGGATGATGGACGGCCGGGGGGAACTACCGTGTACGCAGAGTAGATACTAGTTATACCCAGGCTACATTGGAGGAGCCCGTGGTAACTATTGATCCCGGAGTGGGTACTGGGCCACACCCGGGTGCCAAGATATAGGGGAACGCTCAGCCCCAGCGGCGGCAGCCCAGCTGAGCCGAGGCACAAAATCGTCTTTCTCCTCTTTCCTGTATTCATCAGCAAAATGCCTAACCGTGGTGAGTAGAGCGGGGAAGACTGAATAAAAGCTATAGCTTTAGTAGTAGATCTGTGCCACCCCCCAGTGCATCCAGATGTTTTCGGTATGGTTTAGTAGCTATTCTAGCTACCATCGAGACAATCACGGTGGCTCGAGGAGAAAACCCGCCATTTGCCCTGAGCATAATCACACATTATCACTGCCAGACCGAGTGATGCGTCGTGTACCTGTTGCTCCTGGAAAACTGCGTCTCCCTTTCCCACAGTCTGCCCTTGATTGAGTTATGGCATAACTGGAAGGTATGAGGCTGTGGTGGATTGTTGGTTATGCGTTGATGCACACGGTGTTGCCCGACGGAGTAAGTAGCGATTGATTGACGCCCGCCTCGGCGGCAAGAGATTGCAGGTGTGTAGATTGCATCATTTGGTTGGTGGGACCACTGGACAGATTGTAGGTGTGCCAGAACCGTCGGCCTTGGCCCCGGCAAGCCGGATGCAGTTGCGGCACTCCGAGATGGACCAATCTAGCCGGGTTCAAGATTGAGCACGTCGGGCCTGCCCACGGGAATATCCGCGGCAAGCCTCTATAATGCCACCGGTTTTGAAACTACATACTATCGCGCCATCGCTTTTTTTTTCTCTCTACTATCTAGGTGTAATGCCATCGAGCGGCTGGCTGCCCAGCTGTCGCCGGCGGTACAATAGCAACGATAAATATAGGGGCCGGGGCAACCCGTTCAACCCACTACCTACCTCCTATGTATCCGCCACAACTACTGACAAACGGGTTAGACGGCGCGTGATCTCCATATGCGCAGTCTCTGGGTGTCCGTTTCGTATCTGCGCTAGCTGGCAAAAGAAGCAGGAGCGCTTTCGTGGGGATGTCAGTCGACGGAGAACACACTTGTGTCGGACTAAGACACTCTACTGCAGGCACGCAGGATTTGTTGGTGAGAGTTCTACCAAGGGTAATGGGTGTCAACAAAGCCACAAAGCCGCGAGCAATAATATCCACAAGCTGCGAGGGCACCCCCAAGGCTTTATATCTCAGGGTCTCAGCTCAGAGACCTACCGCGGCACCTGCTGTGAGGATATGAGACCGGTTAGCCTCAACGCCGTCCAATCACTGGCACTTTTGGAGATGTGTCTGGCCTCTTCTAGGAAGGCCTCGGGGCCGCCCAAAGGAGAGAAGCGTGAGGAGAGGCGAGGGGAAACGACAGGACATCATGCGTAGGGCGATTGCCCAATCAGTTTACCAGAGGTTCCGAGCAACGCTCCGCGGGGCTGTCAGCAGTGTAACAGTGTTAGTCACAACCGCTGGACAGGCACAGAGATCACGCGCTTTGCTGGTAATGAGTCATAGGGCGGGAAATAAAATGCGTTGTTCTATTGATTTTCGGGTATTATTTTTTTCGAGCGACCTGACAGCCGGTAACTACCGTATCTGTTGCCTGCCAGCCAGCCGCCAGCCAGCCGCACGATGGTATGTATACAGTTTCGAAACCGAAGTCATCACAAAGGTTTGCCGGAATATTTAACCGAAAGCCATGAGCTCGACCGCGTTGCTTTGCATTGCCTCTCTACTTTGCGAGGAGATACAGTACTAGATAGTAGTTCCTCTGTCCTGCCCCGGGGTTCCACCTCGGGCTCGCCCACCACCACGAAAAAGAAAAATGGAAGCCGTCAACCGTCGAACCCCATACCAAATGTACTGCGGGGGACAACGATGGGAAGTAGAGAACCGCACACAGTCATACCGGTTGTGTTGAAGTGAGCTCGCAACCACGTGGTACGTATGACATGTTTGGTAGGGCTGAGAAGCGATGCGGGTCGCTGACGGATATGTAGATATCTATCTAGATATCATGGATATGCAAGGGGGCCCTTCCGTGCGTGGGGATTTTTTAGATACATACTTCTTACTCTTACATATGTGCGGAGTTCCTTGTGCATACTTGCCTGGTACATCATGTACCTGTTACGTACCCTACTCCAACGTTAGCAACCCCACCACCGAGACGAAACACCGAAACGAATTGGAAACAGGAAACGAAAATCCACCCCGCCAACCACACAGCACTCCACCTGCCACCACCACCACCACTACAAACCCGGCAACATATGGTCCTCTATTTCATCGGCCTCGGCCTGTCTGACGAAAAGGACATCAGCGTGCGCGGGCTGGAAGTGGTCCGCCGGGCGTCACGAGTGTACCTCGAGGCGTACACGAGCATTCTCATGATCTCCCACGAGCGCCTGGTCCGCCTCCGGCTCCGGCTCCCCCCTCGTCCTTTCTCCCACCGCAATCCCTGGCTGACGTATTATTGCGATGTGTTCTTCCGTCTAGGAGGAGTACTACGGGCGCGAGGTGATACTAGCGGACCGAACGATGGTGGAACAGAGTGCGGACGAGATTCTATCCGGGGCGGGAGAGGAGGGCGTGGATGTAGCGTTCCTGGTGGTCGGGGACCCGTTCGGGGCGACGACGCACAGCGATTTGCTGCTGCGCGCGCGCGAGCGCGGGATAAAGACGCGGACGGTGCACAACGCGAGCATCATGAACGCGATCGGCGCCGCGGGCCTGCAGCTCTACAACTACGGCCAGACCGTGAGCATGGTCTTCTTCACCGAGTCCTGGCGGCCGACCAGCTTCTACGACCGCGTCAAGGAGAACCGTGTCGTCGGACTGCACACTCTCGTCCTGCTCGATATCAAAGTCAAGGAGGAGAGCTGGGAGGATATCGCGCTTGGCAGGGGCGGCAAGGGCCGCTTCGGGAAACCGAGGTATATGACCGCTGCACAGTGTGCCGAGCAGATGCTCGAGGTGGAGGAGGCACGAGGGGAGAAGGGTAGGTTTTTTTGGTCCCGGGTGGGTGGGTTCGGGCTGGGGGGCTAAGTGGGGATAGTGTACACGCCGAGATCACTTGCCGTAGGCGTGAGTAGGCTGGGAAGTGAGGACCAACGGATCGTGGCCGGAACCCTGGAGCAGCTGAGTACTGCGGATCTGGGGGCGCCGTTGCATTCGATGGTCCTCCTGGGGAGTCGGGTGCACGAGCTTGAGATCGACTTTATCCGTGAGTTTGCGATCGATACCGACATTTTCAACGCTGCGTACGAAGAGGAATACGGCAAGAAGGAAGAGGAGACCGAGTAGCATCTGCCTGAAGAAAAGGAGTTACTCTTGAGTGCCTGTGCTCTACTGTACTTGAAGGGAGGTATAATAACAGTGAAAGGAAGGTATATGTACACGAATGTGAAAAGAGAAAAGGGGACAAACGGAAACGAAGATTACTCCATTGCAGCCGTGAGAAAACGTAGAAGACTCGACTTGATGGGGGGAAGTGAGGGGGGGTATGTCGCCACAAACAAGAAAGAAAAATCCAATCCAATATCCAACCAACCAAAGCCAACCAGACCGTCCGGTAAAAAAGATAGAAAACCCCGCAACAACACCAATATCCTACTCACTGGTGAGAAACCTAGGCTATCGCGAGTCTACGCTCGCAGCCCGCTTGACTCCCCACCCGCCGCCGAACCACCCGCCCCCGCCGCCACCGCTCGTGGTGCTGCCAGATGTAGTCAGCGTGGTCGAGCTGGCAGCCGACGTGAATGGAAATCCCGACGAGCTACCGAGGAAGCCCGAGGACGGCGTAGGATGCGCGACGGCGGTGGCGGTACCAGTGAGGACCTTCCTCAGGGCCTCCAACTTCGCCTTCGCCTCCTCCGCCTCCTGCTTCGCCACCGCTTCCGCGGTTTTGGCGGCCACCAGCTCCAGAAGTAGGGCGTCCTCGGGCGCCGGAGCCTGGTTCTCGGATTGGGCGAGAATCGACTGCATTCCGAGACTGCTAGACCGCTTGTTGAAGGTTGGTGGAGGCACGGGGGTTTTCTTGGTTCCCGAATTCGAGCGACCAAGCCGGAGCTCACGTAGACCTCCCGAGCTCTTATTTTCGCCGGGCGATGTGGGGCAGTCTTCGCTGCCCCGCCTCTGCCGAATGTCGCTGAGCGACTTTTGGAGCTGCTGATTTTCCTTCTGGATATCCTGCCATTTTCCACGGGTATCCAGTATCTGGCTCTTCAGCCTGACCACATCGGCGTCCTGTTCCGCCAAGCGATTGGCGAGGTTCCGGGATTTGATGATTTCTCGCGAAAGCTGCTCTCGCACCTGCTGGAGCTCCTGCGAGAGCTGCGCCGTGGCTGTCCGTGATGCCTCGAGGCTCTCCTCGGATTCCTCATTCTCAATCCGGTCCGTGATCTGGTCGCAGAGGTCGCTGATCTCGTTTACGCTCTCCTCCTCGTCGTGAGACCCGTTGCCTAGAAGCTCGACCAGTCTTTTCGTGAGCTTGCGTTCCTCTTCCCGGGACTCCCTGACGGCGTGGAGTTCATCCATCTTCGTGGCGTGTTCGCGCTGCAGGCCGCTGAGAGCGACAAGGAGATCCTCGATCTGGTTGTGGAGCTCAAGATCCTTGTTGGCTTTGCGGGACCCGATCGAACGGGTGGATAACCGGCGGTCGTCGTTGATCGATGAGCATCGCGACATCGTCGTTGCATCCGTCGTGCCGCTCTCGGTGGTGTCGAAAGAGTTGAGTGTTGATAGGCTGTGTTTCGAAGGTGATCTCTGCATGACGATGGTGCTCGAGGGTCTCGACGGAACGGACAACGTGACGTTTGTCGCCCCACCCCACAATCTGCCAAGAAACCTGGATGCAGCGGCTTGCAGCTCCGAGGTCTGCGACTTTGCGGGGGTAAGCCTAACCATTTCATCCGAATTGACCTCTTTGTACTTCTTTTCCAGTTCCGACAGGATATCACGCGTGACTATCCCAGACTGACCCACAAAATCTTGGACGAGGTCGTCGGCGTTGCATTGGAAAGCATCCCACAACGACCTGGAAAGCAGCATCTGCATCACATCCTCAAACTCTGCCGCCGCCAGTATCCTCTTCTGGTTCCGACGCATCAGCGAGAGCGCCACACGCATCATCGTCTCCGTTGCGCCCTCGGCGAAGATCACATCGTAGATCCGGAACAACATGGGCAACGGACACGTGACCGCAAAGAAGGAGAGGAACCACTGCGAGGCGTAAGTCGGTTGGATCCCCAGATTATCGAGGTGGCCAGCGAGGTCGGGAAGATGGGTGGCCATCAATTGCGTGAACTGGTACATCCGAAGTTGCAATCCGGACAGATTAGGAAGGAAGCACGATCGGAGGTCGTAATGTTCCATCAATCTGCGTACGACTTGTCAGCATTGGCCGCCATGGTGCGTCGTGCGGAGTGCAAACGTACCGGACAAGAACACAGAACGCCTCCCTCTCGCCCATGTGCATCAGAAGCGGACCGACCAAGAACCCAAGTCTATGCCATGTTAGATGGGAAACTAATGGGTGCATACCACCAACCCTTGACAGTATCCGATCTGCGTATCGTATATGCTGAATGCCCGTAGGACTCTCCCAAGCATGCGCTGACCTTCTCCCCCTTCTTGACTGAACATCTCCAGACCGGTCCGGCCGACGTCTTTGCCGATCAACTGCTCGTACGGCGATGTCTCTCCGAGTAACTGATCGTACAATCCTTCCAGATTGCAGTCTCTGGCACCGGACATGGCTGTCCACACGACTCCCCTGAGGGGAGGTGGGACTCCCTCGCGTATTTTCTTGCTCAGGAGGTATGGCAGCTTCGATGCCGCCCTGTTGTAATCCGCCACCAGCGCCGCATAAAAGTCGAGGTCGGTCAGTGGCGGCGGGGCCGGAAGCATCGAGTAGCGGAGGGTATTGGGGTCTGGATTATCCATCATCTGCCTCAGCTTGGCCAGAGACGGTGGTCTCTCGGGATGGATAACCATAGCTTTCGGGTCCTTCTCCAGTCGTTTGTTCTCCTGCTCGAGCCGCGCAAGAAGGAAAGCAGTTCCCTGCGACGCATTAGAATTCGGTTGCGCGATAACTATCGAGCTTTTCTTCAAAGCCTGGACGGTGATGGTGTATCCAACCTCTTCTGCAGTTTGATCTTTTGGGTGTTCATCTTCCGTCTTTTCCAGACCCGCCCAATCCACCGAGGTCTCAATCTCTGGCTCCCCCTGTTCCTCCCGCTCCTCCATCAACGCCTCCAACGAGGAGCTACTCCTCCTGAACGCCGTCAGATCCGCCGGCACCGGTGACTCTGATCGTTCTGGAACAAACATTGGCTCGTTATCCGCGAGGATGTACTCCTCGGATTTTTCGTCCACAAGCTTCAGCGTCGGTGTCGGCGAGGGCATTGAAGTGGTGGACATATCTGGCAGCTCAGCGTCCGAAAGTCTTACCGTCACCATGCTCTCCGTAGAGGACTTAATCTGTGTGGCGGGCTTCTCATTCTCCTTCCCCCCCTCTACAGCTGCGTTGTTGCTGTCCGCGTCCATCGGAAAGCTGCTAAAATGGTAGGATCGTTGGGTTTCGTGTGCACGCGTACAGTGCCTATTGGAGGTTCTGGTGTACAGAACAAACCGACTCAGCAGCTGTCATGCAGAGGTGGCGGGCCGGACAGGCGAGTCGGGGTTTTTCCCTTTCTTTCCTTCTTTGCTTTTGTGCCGTGTATCTTTCTTCTTCGATAGGGGAACAGTTAGGGAGCAAGACCGATTGATTGAAGGCGTTTATGTGAGGCTATAGGTTCGTATAAATAAATGGATACTGATGTGCAGTCGGCAAGCAGGCAGCCGATAGCGGTACACGATAGCTGTGGTGTGGGCGCTGTCGGTGGTGGCAGTGGTGGTGGTGTTGGTTGTGGTACTGGTGTGTGTTGCCACAGCACTGTATCTAAAACTGATATCGAATCGAGAGAAGCCAGTACGCAGTACGATGATGCTGATGATGCATGCACGAACAAGACAGGACGGATTGCAAAGATAGACGATTCGAATTGATTTCCCGTAGCTCCGGAGCTGAAGAACTTTTGTTTGTGCTGGAATAAACAAGGCGGTGATATCCTGAAGGAAATGGCGGGGAGGAGAGTCGAAAGGGCGGGAGGGAAGGAGGGGAGAGAAAGGGAGTTCGATGGAACAGGCAGGCAGGAATCTAGGTGGGCAAGGAGTCAGGACGAGGAAGAGTAGTTAAAATGAGCGACAAGGCCTGCTGAAGCAAGAGGAAAAAGGAGCAGGAAGCAGGAGACCGGTTCGTGGTTGAAGGGAAGGGTTTCAGGGGTATCTCGTCTGTTCTAACCACCACCAACGAACAATCCATGTAGGTTCTTGTAAGGGCAGTGATTATCCCTGACCAGCCCAACGTTATCTGACGTTCTCCTGGACGGAACGTGCTCAGGCGTCTGTTGGTCCTGCCGCACATTGCAATAAAACTTCTCGAGAACCAGCGACTGCATCTTGTGAGGGGTGTGTCTTGACCAGAGTGAGGACGTAACTGTCCTCTTGTGTCTGGTATGTGGAAACAATTATGTGCCTTTCTCCTTGCCTTTTGGCCACTCAAAATTCCACCGGTCCTTCACTTCAGGAGAAATCCCACAACACGAAGTCACGAGTCCTCGCGGTTCGAAACGCGTGGTAGTGGTTAAGGGCCACAACCACAAGTCGGGGCACAACATGCAGCCAGTCCGGTGCTTATCTACACTTATATATGCGCGTGAAGAATTTGGGCAGGTACAACACGCTCTTGAACTCGACATGCTAGGTACAAGAGTAAGTATGTAGGTAGTTATGTACTGCTGGAGTGCATATAGAGTCCGTACGTACATGATGCACAAACTGGAATTCTGCGTGTCTCGGCTGGAGAGGGATCTGATTCGACGTCCACTGACAACGGTGGAATGAACGCCCCCGTTCAGGGAATGGGAGAAGCCCTAGCTTCCCCAACCCTACCTGAAGAAGGACCGATGTCTGTTGCTTGAATGCGGTAGGTTTCCTTGTGCGGAGAGGGGTTCTGGTATGTATGCATATGTATATAGGCGCTGGGCTCGGCTATTGGCTGGCACGAGGCAGGTACATAAGAGTTCCGAACAAGCACGCAGGCACACGCTTTGTCAACGTCTGGCCTGGGGGCCAGAGGGGTCGTAAGAAAGTCGCGAGTATGGGCTTGGGCATGCGAGAGGGTGTCTGTGTTCGCATATGTAGATATTTTGGTACAAAAACGACATCAAAAACTCCATGGTACATATTACCGTTTGTTCATCCCATCGCCCCCCCCCCCCCATATCGGATCGCACCATCGTCTGGAACGAAATCGCTTGAAATGCAACACCAACAACCCGAGTCCGAGTATCAAAACAATGAAAGTGTCCTGCTATCTGTGATCTGCCGTTGGGAGATCAACACAACGCTACCGCAGCAGCAGCCGACAAACCCATTCCAACTCCAAACGTCGCGACACCTGCGAATCGCTTCACTACATCTCCACTGTTGACCACGCACTTTCCGTCGCCGACACACGAAGTCTTGATCGGACAGCACCCAGCGCTGGTTCCGCTCCCTAGAAATCCCATTAGCCCCGAAATATTCCGCCTCTTGACATCTCGACTCGACTCACCACAGGCTGTCTCCCCGCTCTGGCATGCGAGCTCCGACATACTCCCGCAGGTTCCATCGGAAAAGCATACCAGTCCCGCCTGGCAGCAATATGATAGTCCCGGACACTGTTCGTAGCCACTGCGCATCCGTCAACTTCAACGTTCCGTATCCTAACCTCGTCGCCGCCTCAGGAAAGAGGGCGCACTTGTCACAACCGAATCGTGCTCGCCGTAGTAATGCTGGCGTCCGCTTGGAGAGCGTTGGTGGGTCGATGAGGCGCTTCAGCAGGTCTACATCGCGGTTCGGAGAGGTGGCGGCCACCGCCAAAACGACGAGGCTGATGAGCGCAGTGAAAAGGAAGATCAAGCGATCGGTCGGAAGTCGCATTGTATTCTGATGGTTCGTGATCATAGACGAAATAGGAGTTGGTGTAGCAGTATTGACAATGGCGTTCACCCGATCCGAGTGATGGTGATTCCCTGTTTCCGCTTGTTGGCCATCCGCTTAGGTTGTCACAGCAACGACCACTAAAATGCCACTAGGTAGTCCCAAAACTGTCAACACATTCTAATGGCCTGTTCTTTTCGAGCGTACTTTATTCGCAGCGTATATCCGCAGCGTATTTTGCAAGGGAATACGCTGCGAATACACGCTCGAAAAGAACAGGCCCTAGTACGCCCGGCGTAAGCACAGTGCAAAATATGTGATCTCTGAGGTGGCTAAGTAAGCACTGCGTTTACCCGGCCGAGATCCGTCACGAGCTCTCGGCTTACGTACATATTGCCAGGTGTAAACAAGCTAGCTGATTGGGGAATTTAACTGCAACCTCGCGAGGATGAGAAAGCAGGGTTGTCAATGGTAGCTCTACATCATCACCGCATACACACATCATGACAGAAAATTTGGCAGCTATCTAGTGTGAGGATGATTCCTGAGGCGTCACGAACTGTGTTCTGCTTGCATGGCGGGCAGGAGATTTGATCTGGTCGCGGGGCTAGACTAGATGTGTATATACCTCACTTATTGGACCGCATATCTACCCGAGAAAAAGCAAAACTCAAGTAGACTTGACAAGCCAGGACCCGCAAAACTCTTCGTTCAACTCCTCTACATACTCGAAGATCATCCAACCTCCCAACTCTTTCCTTCAGTCTTTCCAGCTCGGCACTCTCACCTTCCCGCACCAACGAATTGGCACTCGTCTACATCGTCTAAGGTCCCTCAGTGACCAAACCTTCGTCCCGCTTGGCTCCTGCCAACTCCGCCCGGCGATCCGCACAACCATCACCGCCAGCAACCAGCGCCGCCTCGTGCCCGGTAATATTCGTCATATGCTGAATTCTCACCGAATACTGTACCTACATAGACGGCTATCTAGCTGAAGTTTCCCCTGGAAAAAGTGAAAAAAAAACCCCCGAAAAAGAAAGATACATAGAAAACAAATACTCGTTAAAACTACCTCCTAGCGTCTCGGCATCCGACTAGTGCCACACACATTTCGACTCTCTATTACAACACACTAAGCCTAAAAGGGTCTAGCACCCAGTCGGGGAAAACTCGCGTGTTCCAATACTTCATGTCCCTTTTATATAGGGTTCGCAGTTACCAAAAGACGCGTTATCCAGTACATCCCTGCAGCATCGCGAAAACAAACAACACTAGCATAAGACGCGGCTTCTTTTCCATACTCTCTGACAAGAACCACCCACCGCCACCTGCCACAACAGCAACCGCAAAACCAAATCAACGACCGAAAAGACAACGTCTTACCAGTCGTAGGGAGACACGGTCGCCACTACTACCAACCCACTTTTTTCCTCTCTCCCATTGTGACAAATCCTTCAAAGGAACTTCACAATACTCCACTTCACGCACAGCCTCGCATCCATCCTTCGCCCGACCGTCTTCGCACGTATACACTCGATCGATAACGGCCTCCAGCATGTCTTCCGATGAGTCCATGTTCGATGGTGGTGATGATGATAGTCTATTCTCCGAGCCCATGGTGAGTGCGCTTTCTTGTCCTCCTGAACACGAACGAACGCTGACAAGCTACGATCCAGGCCGAGAAGCCCGCAAAGAAACCTGCTCCTGTGAAGAAGGCAGCGGCACCCAAGAAACCAGCAGCACCAAAAGCCGCCGCCGCCAAGAAGCGAGCTGCGTCGGGAAGTGGCGATGAGTCGGGTATCGCGAAGAAGCCAAGGAAGGCTCCCGCAAAGAAGGCTGCTCCAAAGGCAAAGGCTGCTGCGAAGTATTCGGATGGTGAGGACGGACTGGATGATGAGATGGATGGAGAGCCTACGGGGGCGAACGGACGGAAGAAGGCGTCGGACACTTACCAGAAGGTCAGTTTGTTGCCTGGAAGCGGCCCGCCAGATCATGAATGACATCACTGACCCACTTGGTGTAGCTTACACAACTGGAGCACATCTTGAAACGCCCCGACACATACATCGGATCGATTGAGCAAACAGAGAAGCAGATGTGGGTGTTCGACTCGGCAACCGAGAACATGGCTTGGAAGAGCATCACCGTAGTTCCTGGCCTATACAAGATCTTCGATGAAATTCTTGTCAATGCTGCAGACAACAAGATCCGCGACCCCAAGATGGACACGCTCAAAGTCACGATCGAGAAAGAAAAGAACGAGGTGTCGATCTTCAACAATGGAAGGGGTATTCCCATCGAACTCCACGACAAGGAAAAAATTTGGGTTCCCGAGCTTATCTTTGGACACCTCCTCACCTCATCCAACTACGACGACGACGAGAAGAAGGTCACTGGTGGTCGTAACGGTTACGGTGCTAAGCTCTGTAACATCTTCAGTACTGAATTCACCCTGGAGACGGCGCACAAGGACTCCAAGAAGAAGTACAAGCAGACATGGACGAACAACATGAGTTCGATGGGGAAGGCTGTTGTCACTAGCAACACGAAGGGCGAGGAGTACACACGAATCACCTTCAAGCCCGACTTGGCTAAATTCGGAATGACTGAGATGGACCAGGATTTGGAGGACATCATCAAACGACGAGTGTACGACATGGCCGGTACGATCAAGAACGTCAAAGTCTTCCTGAACGGTCAGCGAATCGTCAAGGTGAAGAACTTCAAGGCCTACTGTGAGATGTATGTCAAGGCTCTGCGCGAGGAGAGCGACGGCGACGACAAGATGGAGATCATCCATACGGTGGTCAACGATCGCTGGGAGATTGCGTTTGCTGTGAGCAACGGCAGCTTCCAGCAGGTTTCGTTCGTAAACAGTATCGCCACGACCTCCGGTGGTACCCACGTCAATTCTGTCGCAGAACAACTTTGTTCAAAGCTCGAGACGCACATCAAGAAGAAGAACAAGACCGGAGCCGCCGTGAAGAATGCCCAGATGCGGAACCATTTTTTCCTGTTCGTCAACTGCCTGATCGAAAACCCTGCATTCACCTCGCAGACGAAGGAGCAATTGACTACCAAGGTGTCTGCATTCGGTAGCAAGTGTGAACTGCCCGATGACTTCGTCAAGAAGGTGGTCAAGACGGAGGTCATCAACAACATCATCGAGTTTGCCAATATGAAGGCCGACAAGGCCCTCAAGCGAGCCGACGGAGGCAGGCGTACGAGGTACTGTAGCATTCACGATATCTTCCAGTTTCGATTTAGTCTAATATCTTTAGAATCCACAATCCCAATTTGACGGATGCCAACAAGGCCGGCACGAAGCATAGTGACGAGTGTGTTCTCATCCTGACCGAGGGTTTGTCGGCCAGCGGTATGGCAAGAACCGGTATCGCCTCAATCAGCGGACACGATCGATATGGTGTTTTTCCTCTTCGTGGTAAGGTTTTGAACGTTCGAGACGCATCGCACGATCAGATCGCGAAGAATGCCGAAATCACCCAGCTCAAGCAGATTCTCGGCCTCAAGCACAAGCAGAACTACGAGACAACCAAAGATCTCCGCTACGGACACATTATGATCATGACCGATCAGGATTACGACGGCAGTCACATCAAGGGATTGTTGATCAATTTCTTCGAAGCCCAATTCCCGAGTCTTCTCAAGATCCCCAATTTCTTGATCGAGTTCATCACTCCTATTGTGAAAGTATACAAGGGAAACCTCAAAAAGCCTGCAAAACAACTCAGTTTCTTCACTCTCCCCGAGTACGAATACTGGAAGGAGCAGAATCAGGAACCCGGTTGGAAGCACAAGTACTACAAGGGTTTGGGTACATCTGGTGACGAGGACTCGAAGATCTACTTCGCGGACCTTGACAAGCACATGAAATTCTTCGAGCCTATGAACCAGGACGGAAAGAAGCTTATTGAGCTTGCATTCTCCAAGAGCAAGGCCGACGAACGCAAGGAATGGCTGCGCACCTATGTGCCAGGTACCTATCTTGATCATTCCGTGGACATGATCACATATCCGGATTTCGTCAACAAGGAACTGATCCTGTTCAGTGTTGCTGACTGCGCACGATCAATCCCGTCCGTGGTGGATGGGCTAAAACCTGGTCAGCGAAAGATCTTGTTCGGTTCGTTCAAGCGAAACTTGAAGAACGAAATCAAGGTTGTTCAACTAGCGGGTTACGTCTCTGAGCACACTGGTTACCAGCATGGAGAAGTCTCACTGCAGTCAACCATTACTGCGATGGCGCAGGTTTTCGCTGGTAGCAACAACGTCAACCTACTGGATCCATCCGGTAACTTCGGTTCTCGTCTGCAAGGTGGAAAGGATGCAGCGAGCGCTCGTTACATTTACACTTCGCTCTCGCCGTTCGCCAGGAAGGTGCTGCCCCCGCACGACGATCGCCTGTTGAAATATCAATTCGACGACGGCGACAAGATCGAGCCCGAGTGGTATGTTCCGGTTGTGCCTATGCTTCTGATCAATGGCACGGAAGGTATTGGGACTGGTATGTCAACACTTCATCTCCTTTCCGTATGACTCTGCTCTGACAGTAGTTACAGGCTGGAGCAGCAGCATTCCTAGTTACAATCCAGAGGACATTGTCGAAAATCTGCGGCATCTGATGGACGGCAAAGAACTGGAACCCATGACTCCGTGGTATCGCGGCTGGACAGGTAACATCGAGAAACTGTCCGAGCACAGGTTCAAGTTCAGCGGTATCATCAGGCAGATTAACGACCTTCAAGTTGAAGTCACTGAGCTGCCCATCAAAATGTGGACCCAGAACTTCAAGGAAAAACTCGAGGAGATTATCAAGGGCGAGAAAACTCCCAGTTTCATCAAGGATTACGTTGACTACAATTCGCCTTCCAAAGTGCATTTTATCATTACCATGAGCTCCGAAGCAGCGATGCGACAGGCTCTCGAAGTGGGATTGGTGGAGAAGTTCAAGCTTAGCAATACCATTGCCACCACCAATTTAGTCGCATTCGACCCCCAAGGAAGGATCAACAGGTACAATTCGGTCGAGGACATCCTGAAGGAATTCTATCTCATCCGTCTGAAGTTCTACCAGAAGCGAAAGGAAGTCCTGCTGGTGGATCTGAACCTCGAGCTCCAGAAGCTTAGCAACCAAGCCCGTTTCATCCAAATGATCATCAAGAAGGAGTTGGTCGTCGCCGGCAAGAAACGGCCGGAGATAATCTCCCAGCTGCAGAAGCACAAGTTTCAGCCTTTCTCGAAGAAGAAGGAGGCTGAGATGGCTGGAGAGACTGAACCGACGCTCGAGGAAGACGAGGTAACGGAGGAAGAGGAAGCTGTTGCGAGTGAGGACAAAGTTGGGGACAGCTACAACTATTTGCTCGGCGTACGTACCCTCTACCATCTTTGAAATTTCCAACTGACAGTGCTTGACACAGATGGCCATCTGGACTCTGACGTGGGAGAAAGCTCAGAAGCTTCTCGCTGACGTTGCTAACAAGGAAAAGGAGATTGAGATCCTTACTGGAAAATCTCCTAAGGACTTGTGGAGGACCGACCTCGACGAGTTTCTTGCCGAGTGGAAGCATCAACTCGAGGAAGACATCAGACTCGCGCAGACAGTGGTCAAGAGGAAGTCTGGCGGTAAGGTTGGCGCAAAGGGCCGAGGTGGCAAGGGGAAGAAGAAGATGGATAACGATACAGAGGACGAGTACGATGCTTCGCCGAAACGGAAGAAGGCTGCCCCCAAGAAGCAGACGACATTGCCGTTCGCGGTGGAGAAAGTGGATAAGAAGCCTGCTGCTCGGGCCGCCGCAAAGAGAGCACCAATAGTCATCGATGACGATGATGGACTTGACGACGAAGATTTCGACATGATAGAGGCCGCTGCGCCGATGAAGGCTCCTCAACCAGCGAAGCCTAAAGCCGAGCCGGTCAAACCCAAGAGGGACGAACTCGACGGCAGTGATCTGGAGGTGATTAACAAGTTCGGATCGAAGGCGAAGGCGCAACCGAAGGTGGAGGAAGCGGACGATTTTGCGACAGCAGACGAAGGCCCGGCTATCAAATCTGAAGATGATTCGGGCTCGGACATTGCCATCAAGCCCAAGGCGAGGCTGTTGCCTAAGAAAGCCGCTGCATCCGCGAAGCCAGCAGCAAAGTCCAAGAATCCTGCCGCCGCCAAACCGGCACCCAAAGCGAAGCCAGCTGCCGATCTATCGGATTACGAGCTCAGCGAAGGATTTGCCCCTAAGCCACGGGCGAAGCGCGCTGCCACAGCCAAACCGTCAATCCTGTTGGATTCCGATTCGGATGATCAGCTTGGCGATGTGAGTGCGCTAGTCAAGGGTGTCGATGGCAACGTTGCTACTACTACGCGCCCCCTACTCCTCTCTTCCAGGCCCGCCGCAGCTGCCAGCAAGCCCACTATTCCCGCCAAAAGGGCAATTCCCAAGGAATCAATCTCGGTCTACGACTCTGATGACTATGACAGGGATGGCTTGGCACTGACAAAGCCAGCAGCCAAGGCCAAACCAGCACCCAAGAAGGCGGCCGCGCCACCCAAGAAGGCTGTTCCTGCCAAACCCACCGCCAGGTCTCGCGCGAAGGTAGAATTGGAAGACGACCATTCGGACTTGGACCTGGACATCGATAGGACTGTGGACGAACTCTTGGATTCAGACGTTGAGGTCAAGCCCAAGGCGAAGGCCAGGGCTGCACCTGCCAAGAAGGCTGCCCCAGCGCCGAAAGCCAAGCCGGCTCCCGCCGATGAGGAACCGTCGCCGCCGCTCAGGGCAAGGGCTGGGCGTGCCGCGGCTACGAAGGCTAAGTACCGCATCTCGTCTTCGGACGAGGAGGACGAGGGGGATGAGGGGGACGAGGAGGACTTGTACGGTGACGATGATGAGGATGATTAGATTAGGCTGTCGGTGTGCGGGTGCTTTTGATGGTTTTTGCTGCGCGTATACTCTTCACTCCCCAACTCTGTTTTACCCAAGGGCGAAATGTCCCATGGGCTGGTTTTCTTTCTCTCACCATCTGTGCTTCACTGTCTGCACCGGTGACACCTTTTTTTTCCCGTTACCATCCGCCTTGTATTACAGTTGCAGAGTTGCAGTTGGGGGGGGGGCTATTTTTCGGTTTTTTTTCCCCTTCCTTTTCCTTTTCGTGCCGGTGCGAGTATGCCATACGTAGCGCCACCCGCCTGTGGGTTCGTCTAGACGTTCTGTTTGTCGTACACCTTTTTCTCCTTTTTTTTTCTTCTCCTGATCTCGGGCTTCGCGAGTGCCAACGTGCAGTTTGTGCATCCCCAGTTCCGTCAAAACTCCCACCATACACACCCGTGTGCTCTGCCTACCGTACCGTACATATAAAAAACCTTTGGCCACTGACCACATTTCGCTTGGCATGTGGGCGGACCGGACCAGTGGATGGCTCACGCCGCAGCCGATATGTCTCGGCACATTGCCACACCACGAACCACGACAGGCGGCATGGTGTGATTTATGGCACGACGGACGGTTGCCTTTTTGCTCCAGGGCGGTCTGAGTCGGCGAGTGCCGGGTGGGGGGGGTTTGCCGAGTTGAGTGAGTGCATCGTATCGTACATACTGTATGTATGTATGTATGTACGTGCTTACCAGGTATAGTACAAAGTATGTATCTACATCTACATACCGAGTGAGCTACCGAGCGATACAGTACAAAAAGCAAAAAAAAACAAAAACAAAAAAAACCCATTTTTTATTTATTTATTTTTAATAATCTCCCGCTCCCGCCCGCCACTCCGCCTGACTCCCTCCAAAAGAGAGAGGGGGTGGGGCAAAGAGTGAATGCGCTCTCTCGTCCTCAAGCGAGGAGAAAGGGCCCGTCCCGACAAACTTTCCACCCCCCCGACTCCAGCCTCCGCCATCCAACCCCTTTCACTGGGGATTTTTCTTTTCTTTTTTTCTTTTTTCTTTCCCCCCCCCGGCGAAGTGGGGTGCATACATACAGACAAAGTACTCAGAGCTGGCGAGTCTGTATGTAAGTGCATAAGTCTGTAGATACTTGCAGTTTGCAGTTTGCAGTTGCAGTTGCAGTTACAGCTACATAAATAAATACATACAAGTGCGTGTGACGTGCGACGTGTGACTGGGATTTGGGGAAGGGGGTGGAGGGGGGAGACCACAGTTCTGCGGGCGAGCGTGGGTGCGGACGGGGGCGGGTATACTTTCCCGATTCGGCGCCCATCCCCCGGTGATTCCCCATCTCGACGAACTTCGAGGTCGCCAGGTTCCGTTCTGCATTTTTTATTTATTTATTATTTATTTATTTTTATTTTATTCTTTATAATTGCTGGGGGTGTGTGTGTACATATTTCGCAGGTGGGGCTCTCCTCTCCCTCTCTCTCTCTCTCTCTCTCTCGCGTATGTACTTATGCATACACGCAGTGAGTGATACATACATAGCAGTCTACAGCAGCGCAGAGCGATCGATCTCTTTGAGCGGCAGCTGGACCGTTTCAGAAGCTGCCCTCTGTCTCTGGAAGGGGGGGGGGGAGGATGGGTTTACCGGGTTTTGCGGACGGACGGACGGACGGACGGGGGCAGTGAAAATGTGTGTATGTACATGCAGTATGTACTTAGATATGTGCCCTCCCGCCCGTCCGTCCGTCCGTCCGTCCGTGTGTGAAGGCTGGCATGCTCGTGCGTGTGCGCCGTATGATATGTGTACCGGGGAGGGGAGGGGGGACATGCGTCGTTCCGGGAGATCAGCGTCGCGGACGCGGACGCGGACGCGGATGGTGGTGGCGATGGCGATGGCGATGGAGGTGGGGACGGAGATGGATATGGAGATGGAGATGGAGATGGAGATGGAGTGGCCATCTCGTCGACGAAGAAAAGAAAAGAAAAGAACCGAAACGAAAAGAAAAACGAAAACGAAGAACGAAGAACGAAAGAAAAGGGAAATGGAAATGGAAGAAAGAGAGAAGGAAAGGAAAAAAAGGAAAAAAAAACAGCACTTGAACGGGCGGCGCATGCGTGCGTTGTCCCCCTAGGTAGACAGTTACGTGCATCCTATCGTAGGGTGTATAGGTAGGTAGACTAGGTACTTCTTATATGTGTGTGTGTACACGGTGCAGGCCCTCGCGGAAAACCCCAGTATGATAGAAGTACTTTATACGGTTTTTTTTTTTCCTTTTCCTTTTTATTTTTATTTCCCTGAAAAAGAAAGAAAGAGAGAAAGAAAGAAAGAAAGAAAAGAAAGAAAGAAAAAGCAAACCGCGCCGAACGGAGAAGCTTTAGCCGCCGTCCCCCATGACCCGCACGACACGAAAGGAAGGACCGGGAGTAGCCGAGGGGTGACGTGCATAATGCAGTCTGCGGCCGTCGATCAGGGCACTCTATATGTACTTATGTATGCAGACATGTGTGTATGTAGATATCTATGCATGCATGCACGTATGTCTGGTTGTAGATAGGCATGCATGCACGACGACCGAAAGGGGGGGGGGGTTGCTTTGAGGGTGCTTTGATCGGGGGTGCTGGCCGCCCTCGGTGTTGCTCACCGCAACCAACTGCTCTCGCGACGACGGCTACCGCGGACGTGGGCTTCGTGTCCAGCCCCCCCCCCGTCCCGCGGGATGCGTGCATGCAAGCATGCGGCTATGCGCTGGGGACAGCGGGGCTTCCAGAATGCGGCTGCCGGCCTTCGCCCACCGCCGCCGCCCGCCGCAGCCTTGTGCGCGATCGTGAGCGGCGAGACGAGCACGCGCTCGCACAGGTCCCCGCCCGCGCAGAGCGCCGCACGTGACGGTCATCGGTCGGGAGGAGGCAGCGGACGGAGCGGGACGGACTGGACTGGACGGACTGGACTGGACTGGGCTGGAGGGTGAAGAAGGCCGTGGAACGCTGCAGACACCGCCAGCACCGGGACGGGACTTGTTTCGCATGCTGCTTCCCTTTCCCCCGCCTGGCCTGCTGGCCGCTCGATCGCATCGGCTCCCTCGACGGCTGGCCCTTTCTGGTTTTTTTTTTGGCTGTTTTTTGTTTTTGTTTTTGTTTTTGTTTTTCCTGTTTTATTTCCGCAGCGGCGAGCCACAGGCCACGCGCCACACGGCAGAACGCGGACGTGCACGTATCCGCGCTCGACAGCGAGCGGAAACGACAGAAACAGCCAGCTGGATATCTACGGGATCGCGGGCGGCGGGCGGGCGGACGGACGGACGGTCGGACGGACAGACGGACAGACGGTCCAGCTGCCGCAAACACGCTCGCTCGCTCGCCCGCACACGAGACGACGCGCCGGCTGCCGTGGGCGGGGCTGCTCCCGCTGCGGACTCTGGGCCCGCGGGAGCAGCGGACAAGGCGAAGGGCCGACGGTCCTCGCACAAAGACAGGCACTGTGTCCCCACGCACCGCGTGGCCGGCGGAGCAGACGGAGTGGCCCGGGTCCCCGACAGAGGGAGGCGCCCACCGAGTCTCGCGCAGCGCACGCACGCACGCACAGCTCGAGCCGGAGCCCGCTGTGGTGGAATGTTACTCGTCCCAACCGCCTCGCCCGGGTCTAGCTGGGAGCGGACGCCCAGCGGGCCACCGTCCATCCACCATCCACCATCCATCCGCCCATCCGCACTGCTGCATCCGTCCGGCAGCGACGCCCTCCACTCGTCCGTCACTCGCGTGCGTGGCGGCTGCTGCTGCGGCCGTGTGGATGCGTGACGCTGTGCGCAGAAGAGCGTGGGCAGCGCGGGCGGCGCGGGCAGCGCGAGCAGCGTCCGAGCCGGCCCGCTGCCGTTGCTGCCTTTAAAGCGCTCCCACGCCGTCCTCCGCTCCTCCCCTCGCCATCTCCGCTGTCGACGCTGCGCCTGCCGACTGTTGCGGCCGCCGTCCGTCTCGGATCTCGCCCCGCCAACAGACAGCAACGGCCGGCCCGCACGGAGGAGCGCTGCATGCCTGCCCGCCGCGGAGCCGACTCCCTCCGAAAGAAGCCATCCGCCCCGGGAAAACCCGTTCTCCGTCCTTCCTTCCTTTCTGTCCGTCCCGCCTCCTCCTCCGCAGGGTTCGCTCTGGAGACAAAGCCCCCTCGTCCCTCTCCCTTGTTCGTGTATGAGTCTGGGTGCGTCCGTTCCTTCTTTCCCTTTTCCCTTTCTGTCCGGTCTCTTCTCGCTCTATCCCTCGGACCGACCGACCAGCCCGGCTGTTGTCGTTGTTGTTATGTATTGCCGTTGTTCGCGCGGCAGTACGCCCCCCCCCCCCCGGATTCTCTCCAGGGAAGTCACCCACAGCCGTGATCGCTTCTTTGAGCTGGACAGCAACCAATCATCATCCGTGACCTGCTCTTCGTTCACGGTAGTTGGAATGCGGAACCCCCCCCCACCCCTACACTGCGCTCCCCGCCGCTACAATGTGGCCCCCAATTGTGGGTGCGATCACCTGCTTTCAGTGTTCTTCTCCCCCTTCTTGTCCTTATTCTCCTTCTTGTCGCCGTACGCATGCAATCCTCTGAATCCCTCCTTGATCCGCACCCTTCTCCCACAAGCACGGAAGCATGTATAAGAACACGGATAGAACCCCCTCCTCTCCCCGTCACTGCGTGCTTCCACCAGCGCCTAACAGAACAGGCAAAGACCAGACCGGCAAGCGCCAAAAGGCAGAAGAAGCACAAGAGGGAACATCTTAGAACTAAGTCTCTCGAGCCTGACCGCGGGAGGATTGCTGCTGGCTGAGATATTTTTCTGTGCCGCTGCGCTTCTCGCTGAGTGGCTGTCGGGGCTCTGGGAGAAGCCCAAGGCCGGACAGAGAAGAGAGCAATCAGGAAAAAGAAGGGAGAGCAGAGCAACAGGATCCCCCCACAGCCCTCGGCAGTACAGATCGAGATATCCCCCCTTCATCAAACCAACCCCATCCGTCCATCATCAAAAAACAATCGTCTCCCTCTCCGGGGGAAACCCGTATCCCATTCCTACAGGACTGCGAAGGCATCGCGAAAACTTTACCCATGGCCCCCCCCCCCCCCCCCCCCACATATTGCCCCCATCGCCCCCCATCGTGATGGCGTCCCCGCTAGGCAGCCATCCACCCAGCAATCACCGGATCGACCAATCTCGCCCTTCCAATCGAGTCGATATAAAACCGGCAGATATGTCCCTCTCCCCAGCTCTGCTAGGCGATGCCCTTCCTCTAGCTGTGCCAGCTGTGCCCTTCCGCCCCCCGCACCCGCAGCAGCAGCAGTACCAGGCGTCGACCCGATTGGCGTTCGATTCTTCCTTCCACCACCATCCTCCCGTCTTCATAAAGCGAGAGGAGCATGACACCGTGCCCCAAAGCCTTCAGCCGACACCCTTGCCGACCCGTCGCCCTCATCTTCTGATTCCGACTCCGACTCCAACGCCACCTCCGCTGCCTCCACCTCCACCTCCGCCTCCACCTCCATCGAAGCAGCCTCAGATGCGCCGTCCCAACCGCGCAAACAAGCCTCCGGGCTCGGCCGCCTCCAAGGAGAGGGTGCTGAAACTCCAGGCTCCGCAGGGGAGCGTCAACTTTCCGTGCCACGAGGCTTCCTTGGACGAGCACCAGAAACAGCAACTCAGGGAAATGCAGCTCTATCCGGCCGATGGTGTAGATCGGTACTGCCGCAAGATCCCCTTCAGAGGCGCCAAAGGCCAGCTGTTCGAAATTACGGGACGGCACGAGTTCAACCGTAAGTCCCCGCATTCTTGCTTTTTGTTTCCTTTTTCCTTCCCTTCCCTTCCCTTCCCTTCCCTTCCCGTTCCCTTTCAAGGCGGAGAGATGGTGAGACATCGCCCCGCCCGAAACACACACAAGAGCGACGGGACGTCCGTGCTGACTCATTGCCGCCTTTGTTGCACAATCACGAACAGTCTACGAGTACAGTTTCGTGGCGAAAAACTCCATGGGTGAGCCAACGCGCTGGTGGATCATGTGGGACTACTCCACCGGTTTCGTTCGCGTCCACGACTTCTTTAACTGTTGCAAGCCCGGAAAGGTAGGTCCCATCTCCCCCCCCACCCGGATGGATCCGACAAGTTGGGGCGAGTGGAGAGTGCACGAGCGATCGGGACTTACTTCTCCACTTCAGACCGAGCCGGGAAATGCTCTCAAACCGAGCGTCAATTCGAACCTGTCGGCCATCTGCCCCAACATCACTGGAGGCCAGCTCCACGCCCAAGGTATGTTTGGGAACGTTCTTCGGTGTGGTTTGTGCGGGCGAGGGCGCAGAGTGATAACCGATGCAACACACCTCCCTTGCAGGATATTGGTTCCCCTACGAGGCCGCCAGAGCGATGGCAGCACGGTTCTGCTGGAGGATACGGTTTGCGTTGACCATAGTCTTCGGGAAGGACTTCCCCGGCGACTGTCTGGATCCCGAGAAGGACAAAGACGAATTCGGTCGGTACAATATAGACCCGGCCATCATCGCCGCATGCACCGAGCGAGTCCGCAGGCTCAAACAGGCCGAAGCCACGCGCAGCCAAAAGCAGCAAGACTCCAAAGCTTCGGCCCAGGCAAACTTCGCGCCGCCACGCTCGAGGTACACGACTCCGCCCGAGGGCACCCACACGCCTCCCTGCTCCGCCTATCCCACGGCTTCGCCCGAACTTCTCGGCTCCATGTCGAGGGAGCAGGCGCATAGCGGCACGTACTTTGACCCCGTCCGCGACAGCTCGAGGCCGAGCCCGTTCGGCTCGAACAACCACCACCGCCATCACCATCACACGACCCTTCCCAGTCTGAGCGACTGGGCCAACTTCACACCCCCCTCTCCCGCCGGCAATTCTCCGCTGAGCCAGTACCGTCCCTTCGAGCAGCAGCACCTCCAGCAGCAGTACCTCCAGCAGCCGCCACCCGAGGGCGCGGTGTGCCGACAACACCTGTCGTATCCGTACCACTATGCAGCCGGACATGGGGCCCCCACTCCCACTCACAGCGTTGGCGGGGACGGGGGTCTGGGATACGGGAGTTCGCCGCACCGGCACGTGTGGAGGAGCAGTCCGACCGAAGCCCTGATGACGCCGTCGGTGTCGGCGACACCGTACTACACTCCACGGCAATCCCACCAGCACCCGAGCGCGAACACTGGCGCCGCCGATCCCGCTTACGCCTTCGACACGCCGCTGTATCCGCCGATCATGCCTCCGGCGGACCCAGTGCCGCAGTACGCACAGCCCTTCTCGCCGGCACTGGCCCCCGAGCTGCCGCAGGTGATCCCGCAGCGCAGGGAATCGACCGCGCCCCACCTCGATTCGGGCCATCCCGCGAAGCGCCGTCGGGTGTTGGACCAAGCGGCTGAGGATCCAGAGGCGTTCAAGCACGAGGACGACTACCGCGCGAGGATGTTCACCAGACCCACCGTACCCGATCCGTCGGTCGAGGTCGATGCCGAGGGCGACATTGCCGAGGCGGCGGCCGGCCTGATGAGTCTCAACCAGCAGGATCTCGAGCTCGAACGGGAGAATAGCCGCAGGAGGAACAGCGCCTGATCGGGCGGGATTCTGTTCTCGCTGTCCGAGTCTACTTGCAGCTCGGCCCGGTTTTTGGTTCCTCTCCCCTTTGTTTCTATGTTTGCTTTCTTTGGTGATATCTTGCTCCCCGTCGTCTCGACCGATATGTATGATGCTGATGATGCCGATGATGATTCCTATATCGTTGTCTATATCTTTTTTTTCTCTCTTTCTCACAATTTGCTTGGACCATATTTTTCTTACTTTGAAATCTTTCCGTCTTTTTCGAATTTCGAATTTCCAATTTTCCTCTGTCCTGTCTGGCTAGATAAAAAGGAAGGAACGGAGGGATATGTGTCACTTTCACCTTTAGAAATCGCTGTACGATGTTTTCTTTGTTTTCCTTCTTTGGGAGTTTTACATCTCCATTTCTACATTCTGTTTTGGGTTTCTCTCTCTCTCTCTCTGAACCCTGAATTTGTCAACTTGGGCTTGCTTGACTAGATGTCGTCTCTTTCTCTCTTTTCCTTATCTTCTCGCATCTGTTTTTTTTTTTTTTGCTTAGCTTACCTGCTTGCTCGATTGGATGAATTGACGAGTTACGGCCTTTGTTCTTCGCTGGCGTTTAACGTAGTTCCACGGCGGTGGAGATGGTGCTGGCGAGTTCTTGCGTGGCGGAGCTGAACCCGCTCCACGCCCGAGTGACCAGCTGTGTAGCCAGTAGCCTTCCGCGTTAGCCCAAGCCACTCCGCGCACGCGGGTGCCGGTGGATACATGTGTAGATACTGACCCCGCCGGGGGGGGGTTATATGCGTCGAGCCTGCGATCGGGACGGCCTCCCCGTGGCTGGTGGAGGGGCGGAAGGAGCGGTGGGGAAAGGGGCGATCACGGTCACGATCACGATCACGGTCACGGTCACGGTCACGGTCGCGGAAGTGCGCTTTCGGGCGCGAGAGGGAGACGCCAGCCAGTTACACGACCGAACGCGGCCCCACGGACAACACGGTCAACACGGATCGATTGCACACTACGGCCGCGACTAGTCCGCGGGCTGCAGCGGCACGGCGCCGTCCCACACGTCGAACGCGCTGCCGCGCCAGGCCCAGGCGACGCAGTAGTGGCGGGCGAGCATCCTCCACTCCTCGACCTCGTCCAGCAGCTCCAGGCGGGCGATCCGGTCCTTCTCGGCAGCGTCGACCCAGGTCTCGCTGATGTGGTGGATGTCGGCGGCGTGCTGGGCGGCGGAGTAGCCGAGGGCGCGGAGGCGCTCGCGCTGGCGGGCGAGCGTGGCGTAGCGCTCCAGGGTGCCGAGCACGATGCCGCGCGCCGCCAGGTTGCGGACCATGACGCGGCCGAAGGCGTCGTCGCCGCCGACAGGCTCGTATACGGCGATGCCGACGCTGGCGGCGAAGTCGGCCGTGGTCCAGCGGACGATGGCGTCGGCCTCCTCGGGCGCGAGGTACACGAGACAGCACTCGGACAGGAACAGCGTCGGCGGGCCGGCCAGCTCGACGCCGGCGGGCGGCACGCAGCCAGGCCGCAGCGCGCGCAGATCGAGCGCGTGGATGCGGTAGCCGCCGGCGTCGAGCGAGCCCGCGGCCTCGTCGACGGCGACGATCTCCGCCGCGGGCAGCAGGCCGTGCCGCAGGATCGCGCCGATCTTGGCCGCCGTCACGGCGGCGAAGTCGAGCTCGTGGTACGCCAGGCTCGCGAGCGCCGCCGGCGGCAGCGTCTGGCGCAGCCGGAAGTAGCGCGTGTCGCTCCCGGCGCCGAACGAGACGATCTGCTTCCGCGTCGCCGGCGCCGACAGGACGAACGCGTTCACCAGTCGGTCGAGCGCGGTGGTGCGTACGAACGTGCCTTAAGCGATCGCACCAGCCGCCCCCCGACACAACCCGGTCAGCCACAGAGGAGCAGAGGAGTCAGGGGGGGAAGGAGCTCCCTCACCTCTGTTGATCAGCGGGAACTTGCGGATCCCCTTCTGCTGGCAGAAGGCGCTCGCAAAGTCGTCGTGGAGATAGCCGGTCTCGACCGCGGACAGCCGCGACTGCGACGCGTCCTGGTCGGTCTGCTGCACCGTGCGGTCCCTGCTGTCCGCGCTCGGGCCGGCGCTGTGTACGCTTCGGAGCCGCTGGCCGCCGGCGGCGGTCAGGATGCGCGGCGTCGCGGGCAGACGGAGGGGGTTCATTCTTGCGGGTTGTGTGTGCGTGTGTTGGGGGGGGATATTGATCGTGCGGAACTAACTACAGGTAACTAGAGTAGATAGATTCATATAGATAGCATACAGCCCCCATGTGGGGCAGAACTCATTCTCTTGCCCACCATGTATTCCACCACAAAACAAAAAAAGAAAGAACTTAATTAAAGAGCGTAGATGGGGAGGGGTGAGGGATAGCCTGTGAAGATTCATTCTATTCTGTGCTGGCAAATTCTTTTTTAAAGGGTGTGGTTGCCGTGTTTTTAAGTGTTTAGAGTTGAGGTGATTATGGCGGAATTTGTACCCGTCTTGGCGCAACTATCTTGGCACAGGTCACCTGCCCGATTTAGGCTGGCTCCCGAATGATATTCTGTGACTAGACAGTCTACAGTAGATACAGGAATTATAAGATCTGCAGACAATACATCAGTACATACATACATTATTTATTTTTACAACGAGCACAACTAAGGTCTCCCGAAACTGCGCGGTACATAGAGCAGACGTCTAGCAAGACCCGGTGGAACAGACGGAGCCAATAGCAGGACCCTCCCCCCCTACTCCACGCAATCCGTGACGTTGTGTCCGTCGCAGAACCTATTACCCCTACCTACATACATACTACATACCTCCTCTCAGCCTCTCAGCCGCCTTTCTTTCTGCATACTCACGCCGCCTCACTCGTCAAGGCCTTTAATGCCTGCCGTCATCCACCACTTACTTCGATCTGCAGCATCATCATCAACTTCGACCTGCAAAGCTCCGAATGGTAGTTAGTCCGTAACTCTACCGAGTCAAAAGCCCCGTGTTCCGTATATGGATACATACATACTGACAGTTGGTCCAGTGTATCGATTCAATACCGTTGATATACACTTCAATGATTGAAGGGGACATGCATCATCACTCGGAGTACAATGTACATACATACTAAGACAACCAATGTTAATCGCCAATCTGCACTTACCAAGACGCTAGCCCGTTAAACTGGCCCAGCACCGTACGTGTGCACGCGTGCGGACACCCGCGATAACTATCTATGTATGTATCTATCTACTCTACAGATGCTGCGGAGCACTCCATCATTCCGCAACGCCGCGGGAGCCTCCGTCCAGCCGTCCGCTTCTACATACATATTCGCCGACGCCCAGACTGGTGATTGCCCAGATCTGGATTGCACCAGAGCTCCCTCCCCCTCTTCCCCGGACCAGTCCGTGCCCACTCGCTCTCGTTCAAAACCTGGAGAAAAAAAAAGGGGGGGAATTTGCGAGAGTGCCTAGATACATACCTAGAGTACATAGAGTACCTATATAGAGTAGAGTATCTAGCGGACGCTAGCCGGTTTCAGAAACCGCAGGAGCAGCGGCGAGTTGTCGGCGAGGCAGGTACATACATAGTTGGATAGATAGATACCTATGTGTGCAGTTGGTTAGCACTGCTCCTTTCAGACTCAGCGCAACAGCACACGTGACACGTCGCCGCCCACAACGAACGGCAGTGGCAGGAATCGTGCGGTCGGGTTTCTCGACGGAGCGAAAATCCACTCCCATCCGATCGCCGGATGGAGACACTGTGGGCCGGACATGGTCAACCCAAGCAGTGACTGACTTGTATCAAGTATCTACCTGCCTCTCTATGTACATACCTTTCCGGCATCTGTCTCTCCAATTATTTTTTTAATTTTGTCCGCGGCGAACTGGTTATTGACTAACTATACCTATACCTAGAGTATCGAGAGGAGAAAACAAAGACGGAAAAACACCACCGACCGGTGTGTGTGCGTGATAGTTATCTACAACATGTCCTTCCTTTCCATGCAACGAAATTGTCGCTGGCTTGCTTGCTGTCGATTCACTGTCCACCGCTCGGAAATGGTGCGCGCCCCTGTCCATCCGTACGGGCGGAGATCCAAGTTGACGCGCGCGTTGAGGGGCAATGTTCGCGCCTGTCTCCTTTGCTTGTCCAACGACTGGCCAGCGTACGTCGAAAACGAGTTTCCAAGTCAAATGAACGCGGTCTCCTGCAACATCTCTCCGTAGGCATTTGCTCGCTCGAGAACTGGAATCACGGGTGGAAGTTGGAGGGCATTTGCGCGTGAATACTGGTGCATATATAGTAACAACAACTATCTACAGTTTTGTCCAAATTTATTCAATCGTTCAACTCCATCCAGCGCCCACCTGTGGCGGCCAGTTCCCAGGGCCGTGCCCAACGCATGGATTGATTCCATTCCCAACACGCAACCCCACGCACAGACGGCCAACCGTCTCTTCCCCGCAGATTTCCCTCCCCCCCCCCCCTTCCCACGAGCGAGCACGTTCCTGATCGCCGTCGCGGCTGGAGAGTGGGACGGAGTCTGCGGGGATCGGCGGAGTTGTTGCTCTGCAGATCGAACGGGGCTGTCGGCGGAATGTCTGCATGCTCGTTCTTTCTCCGGAGAGCGCTCTGGGCCGCACGCCGGTCCGTCTGGCGTCCGATGCCCAGCCACTTCGGACTGGGTGGGGTGGAGTGGCCGCAGGAAGAGAAAAAAAAAGGAACCAGTATCTCTGACGCCCTGCTCCACCACTCCACTCTACATCTGGGGGTACATAGATGGAAGGCGCGGACTGGCATCAGTCACCGCAGCATCACGGGGTTGGCTGCACCGCTCTGTACATCGGCGTACGTAAGCACGGCCGCACGCATCTGTGCCTAATTACATGCGTGATAACTCAATTCCCACCCGGCAGGTCGTTTGCCAACCACACACACACACGTCCTCGAACCACACATCCAGCACCTCCGGCCGGAGGAATGGAGGCGGACGGGTCTCGCCTTCCTGATGGAAATGTGTCGTCCGCTGTCCACTCTGCTCTACTCCAGCTGTGCGGCACCCCCTGGGGCGAGGGAGACTTGGCAGGCACCGGACACTGCACTAGTGTGTGCCCGCGCAAAGGGGAAAAGGGAATTCGCTGCCGTGTCGGGTCTGGCTGCGAGGAGGCAGCGAATAGTCTAGATACACAGATGTCGAGACTCACTCGCGCACTCGTTGTGCTGCGATTCCAGCGTGCGGTGACGATGCCCCCCCAGCGCCCGCGAACGGCTGTGCCTGACTGGCTGTCCTCGGGGCCAGCAGCTCGATCGCTTCGGCTGCATGCAAGCCCCAACCCCCCTGAGCCATTCGATCGTCCCCCACCCCCTCGCGCGCTCGCTCGTTGGCGGGTGGGGAGGGGCGAAATCCCTTCGGCTCATTTCCCGAGGGAGTAAATTTGCCCCGTTTGCGGAATAAAGCCGCGCCAGGAGCACTGGTGGCCCAATGGAGGCGCTTAGCTGGCTCCCCCAGACTGCCCCCGTCGGGATTGTCTCCAGCCCTTGGCATGCAGCACCCAGCGCCTGGAGGAGAAACAGAGGCAGGAGCGCAGCGTGTTGGGTGTGCGTGGGTCGGCATCGCAAGTTTGTGGCACCGCATCTCATTTGGCGGCATGCCCCCCCGGCGCCGTCTGGGTTATCATGCGGAGTGCTCCCATACTCCTCGCCCTCTCCCTCCTCTCTCCCACCGGCCAGTCAATCGCTCCTTGTCGCCAATCGCTCCTTGTTGTCGTCAATCGAGTCCTTGTGCTCTCACGCTCTTTTCGCAGCAATCGGGGGGAATCCGGCAGTGGATATACCCACAACATTCACTCACTCACTCACTCGCCCACTCACTCACTCATTGCGCCAGAAACAAACAAACAAAAACAAAAACAGTAGTAATACATATCACACAGCCGGATCTTTGGCAATCGCCGCGCTCTTTTCGCAATGCGTTCGTTCGCTGTCGCCGCCGTGTGGTTTCTCGTCGCCGGCCAGGCCATCGCCCTCGACCATCGCACACAGTTCGCGCGGAGGCATTCGCACCAGAAGCTTCACAGGAAGCATGCTCTGCCCGTGGCCGCCGTCGCCCAGCCCGGCATCGCCAAGCGGTCGACGTGCGAGTTCCCCAAGGGAGAGGGCATGGTGGAGGTTGCGCCCAAGGGAAGGAACGGCGGATGGGCCATGTCCCCGGACCAGCCTTGCCTGCCGTACGGACATCCCCCCCCTTGGAGCGAGATATCTTGCTTGTGTGCTGATGGCGAGACAGTGGAATGTACTGCCCGTACGCCTGCCCTCCGTAAGTGACATCGCAACCCGAACGGTGGCTGTGCGCGCACGAACTGACGGCCCGTGGTAGCGGCCAGCTCATGGCTCAATGGAATCCGGATGCAACGGAGTACAAGTACCCTCAGTCAATGGTAGGTGCAGTTCGGATCATGGCCCGTCACTCGCGCTGAGTCGTTCGTCCTTAGGATGGTGGGCTGTACTGCGACGAGGATGGAAACATCTCCAAGCCGTTCCCCGACAAGCCGTACTGCTACGACGGTGTTGGGACGGTCCAGTGCAAAAACACGGCGGGCGCATCGGTTGCCGTCTGCCAGACCGTCCTGCCCGGGAATGAGGCCATGTTGATTCCAACCAACGTTGATGGCGAGGCTGTTCTTGCCGTTCCTGGCACCGATTACTGGGCCAAGACCGCCGCGCACTACTATGTCAACCCGCCTGGAGTCAGCACCACGGAAGGCTGTGTCTGGGGCACCAAGGACAAGCCAGTGGGAAACGTGAGTGCAGACGTCGCTGGTGGGCCCGGATCTCTTTGCCAGACGCTGACAGTTGTGCAGTGGGCTCCTTACGTCGCTGGCGCCAATGCTATGGACGACGGAGAGACCTTCGTGACCGTCGGATGGAACCCCATCTACATCGAGCCTGATGTCGCTTTCCGTGACGAGATGCCAGATTATGGTGTCCGCATCGAGGTTTGATTCGCCGATCCGACACCCCCCCCCACCCCCCTATTCGTTCGCGATCGTCTGACTCGAGCTCTAGTGCGATGGCGATTGCAACGGCCTTCCCTGCGAAATCGACCCCAGCAAGCACGGCGTCAACGAGATCTCCCAGAATAACCCTCCGGGAGCCGGTGGTGCCAATTTCTGCGTCGTCGGTGTTCCCAAGGGGTCCACGGCAACCATCGTGGTGTTCAGCAAGGACGGAAAGTCCGAGGACGTCCCGGTTTCTTCGCCGAAGGACGACAAAGAGGACGAAAAAGAGGAGGAGGAGGAGGAGAAAGAGGAGGAGAAGGAGGAGGAGAAGGAAGACGAGGAGAAAGAGGAGCAGGAGGTTGCAGTGTACTCCAAGGGCAGCGACGTCGAGGATGGAGGAGATGTCGAGGAGGAGATCCCAGAAGAATCGTCATCGTATGTTGCCCCATCCCAGACTTCGGCGTCATCCGTGCCCACATCTCCGTCCTCCAGCTCCGCCACGGCCACCAGCACCGAGAGCGCCACCGCGACGTCGTCCGTGGACCCGGAAGAGACCTCATCGTCTCACGCCGATCATGAAAGTAAGATGCCGCACACCTCGTTCTACACGACCTCAACGCTCAGCCACCACGCAGCATCCGCTACGGGCGGCACCTACGCACCCAGCGCAACCGGCGCGTCGAACGGCACCCGGCCGACACCCAACTCGCCCGTCGACGACGACGATCTAGCGTCGCTCGCCCGCTCGGTCGGCCTGTCCCCGCTCGCGCTCCTGCTGGCGGCCTCGCTCGCGGCGGCCATCAACGCACTCGCATTCGAATGATCGTCCTCCGACCCGACGGTGTTGGTTGGTGGCATTTCTCTTTCTCTGTTCCGGTTTTTTTTTTTTTCTCCCGCCCCGAAATACCCCCCCTCTCCTTGAACAGTTTTTGACGGATTGATGCTTTGAGACGAGAACGACATTGGCGTGTGGTGTTTTTTTTTTTTTTTTTTGGCTTTGTATGTTTGTCTCGTATTCCGTCATGTCCGTTGGAAACGATCTTTTTGCCATTCTCCTGACTTTTTTTCCCCTTAATTCTTCGACATGTTGAAGTACATACCTACTTAGTACCTAGTATAGTTATGCTATTGCTACCCCCGTCCTTTACGATACCCCCCCCACATCGTGTAATCTACTGTAGTTAGTCGTCGTCAGTGGCGAGATTTGGGTTTTTTTTATTGGTAATGAGCCTGGAGGCTTTTTGGGGTTTTTTCTTCTTTACTTGATGATCGCTCTCGCATCCGTGCATCCCGTCCAGCATTTTCTTTCCTTCCTTCCGACGGAAGCAGATGCTCGACCAGCTGGCCGGCCGGGTCCAAACGCCATTTGCATTTTCGTCGTGTGAGTAAGCACCGGTGTGTCCGTACGGCGAGCGGACCCCCTGCATTCTCCCTCCGTATCCGTCTTCCACGCACGTATATACATACGTAGCAGAAGGAAATGCAAAAAAAAAAAGTCCGCACGAGCCGAATTCCATCCTCCATCTCCTCCCACCCCCCCTCTTCGCAAGAAAATCCCCCGGATTCGCGCGAGATGGGACGGGTTGGCGGCGGGGTACATAGGCAGCGCGGGTTGGCCGCCGGGCGCCAAGTCATGGGCTGTCACCGCGCCACTTGCAGTTCTCGGCTTCTCGGGGGCTCGTTGGGGGCTCCTGCACGGACGGTGGCGGCGGCGGAGGAGCATCTGTTGGAGGAAGAGCAGAGCAGCTGCTTGCGTACATAAACACGGGGCTTCTGGCCGGTTGGCTGGGTATCTAAGTATACATTCCTAGCTGGCGGAGAGTGTATGGACGCGACTTCGAGCTGGGATTTGGGTCCGGGTGCGGATTGGAGACGTAGATACACAACCTGTGCAGGTGCGTATGTGTGTAGATAGTACATATGATGGCGTGTCGTGCACGGTTAACGGCCACCACGGTGCACGGCTCGTCGGCGGCGGCTCCCTCATTATCCGACTATGTATTAACCTTTCTTTCTTTCTTTCTTTCTTTCTTCGTTTAATCGGCAATTGCATGCGACCTACCCGGATCGTGACAGCACCAGTACATAGATACACTTTTCCCGTTCCTGTCCAACCGTCATCTGACTACGTAAACTAAACTGGACTTGCTCTGTTCGAGACGTCGACACGCGAGTGATACCGCGTGGACGGCGCCGAGCCCTTTGGTGACCAAAACGGGATTTCAGTTTCACGACTCTGACGGAGGCGGTATGTACTTGTATCATTTGCTCGCTCGCTGCGCTTATGTACATACATACTCGTACGGTTTCTGGAAGGCAGATAGAGGCAACATGTGCCGGGTGATATGTATGTATCGATATAGCCCCTCCGCTTATCTGGGAGCGAAACACGAGTGCTAGTTTGCATGCAATCCTGTCGGTTCCTGCAGACGTACGTAGCGTGAACCCCCGTACATATGTACATAGTGTCCGTCCAGGTTTGCTGCGCCGAGCGTGCACGCCTATCTAGCCGCTGGTGTTGATCGACACCGTCCAGTTTTTTTGGTTTAATCGGTAATTAGCATGTGGCCTGTAGAGATCATAGCGAATATACGCTTTCCCGGTTCCTGCCACTGTCCTTACGACTCGATGTGGCCCCCTTGACGTGGACAGCCAGTGTTGCAGCGGACGGACGGCGCCGGAAACTCGACGAGTCAGGCTTCGCGCTGCAGAGCAGCCGATGTCGGGCCGGTGCGAAACGTCTCGAAATTCGCGTTCCGCCGCTGCGATTCGTAGCGGCCCATTGAGCTCGATGCTCGCGCGGGCTATGTAACTGCCCCGATGTGTAGCCGTCGAACGAATGCGCCGTTTGCCGCCCGCTGCGCGAGATGATTGGCCAACCTTTGCGGACTATTCCACGACGGGGCAACGGCGTCGAGAGAACAAACGGACGCAGCAGAGATCGGGGTTCGTGGCCGTTGTGGGGCGGAGCGACGGCAACAAGGCCACAATCGGTTGTCTCCAAATCGGCCGGGGTTCTCTGATCTCCGCTCGCAAACCGGCTTCGTCGCTGGACTTGGGAGCTGGGATGGCTGTCGCCGTGTGACAGTGTGAGCGTGTGAGCGCTTGTGCCGGGTACCGCAGTGTAGCGGAGGAACTGCGGGTTCGAGGCAAAGACACTCGGCGGAGATCGATCCTGACGAACCGGGGTCGGGCTGGAGCAGAGGTGAGCCGGACGATGACGGAGTGCTGTGCTGGGCAGACACGGGGTTGATGTGCTGAGCCGAGCCGAGCGCCAAGCCGCCAAGCCGCCGCTCTTGGCTTGGAACGGCTTTCGGCGGGCTTGGCAGCCTCCGTTGCCGCCATGGGCTCCTGCACGCCTTACGTGTGAGTGTGGCTGGTGGCTCCTTCCCCTCCCTCGGCCAACCACCTCCCCCACCACATCACCGTCGTCCCTCCGCCCTCCACCACCTCACTTACCGGAAGCACTAAGACAAGCGCCCGCGGCCTCCACCACTACCACCACTATCGCTACCGCCACCCGAGCTTAACGTCTGTACCGATCGTTCCAAGCAAATACATCACTTTATTCGCCGTCGCGCAACTCTCCTCGGACGGGCTGCCCGGCGGGAATCTTGCCTGAAACCGACAGCGCAGATACAAAACGGGAATGTGAGTGGGAGGATACATACGTTGCCTCCTTTTCGCCCGCTTGCTTCCTGCCCCTTCCAAGCCGAATTTTCCCCCGGCTTGCCTTAACTCAACACGCGTCCCCTGTCAACACCCATTCACCCTCCCTTACCTCACCTCACCTCACCTGCCGGCGCTGCTGCTGCCCCGTCTGCTGTGGCTGCCTGCTTGCCGTCTGTTCCCATCGCATCACAGCAGATCCAACTAACAAGCGAGTCGCGATAAAGACGGAGACACGACACGACTGTCCACGCGCACCCAACACGCTCCATCTCGCCTTCGCCCGACATCTCGCTATCTACGATAACCTAGCCGACCGCCTATCTATCAATCAATCAGGCTATCAGGCAATCAATCAATCTTATCATCCCCATTCACCCAAATCTATGCGGGGGGGGGGGGGGCCGCCCCCCCCCCCCCCCCCCCCCCCAACATCTATCCCATTCGCCAAAAAAAAAAAAAAAAAAAAAAAGAAAAGGAGCGGAGGAAATCCACAGATCTCCTCGTCTCTTATCCCCCTCCACCCATCCCCAATACCTAGCGAAAGAAACGCGCTAGTCGTATCGCCTCTCGGTACTCGTTCAATCAATCGTCGCAGATACCCTACGCACAGCCGTAAGTGCATATCGCCAGATATGCATCCTCCTACCCCGAGAAGCACCCCTTCGCCGACGACCGAGAAGGAGCTGTCAAAGGCAAAGTCGGCGTCACGGCCGCTGTCACGGCCGCAATCAGCGTCGTGCACATCCTCGCCTTTACCGTCGCAATCGCCAAGAAGGCCGTCGGATGCGTCGGACGTGTCGTCCCGTCAGCGTAAACGCCAAAGAATAGATGACGGATCGACGCGCTCGCCCTCGCCCGCGCCTTTGACGCCACCGCACTCATCCCATGCGTCGCCTATTCCCGAGTCTCTGGCCGCCCCCTGCCAATCCTCCAAACCGCGCGCAGACTTCAACTCGCTCTCGCCGGAACTGCAGCAGCGCATCATCCGCGACTCGGTCGGCATGTTAATGACGCCGCTCGAAGACATCCCCGACTATGCGGCCGTCCAGCACGATCCAAGGATCTTGAATCCTCCCATGCTCATGCTCTTGTATCGTCGTCGAATCCTAACCAAACTCTCGGCCGTCAGCTCTTTCTGGCGCGCAACGGTCGCCCCGATGATTGCGCGCGGACCCCGTATCATTGTAAGCGCGAGCGAGCTAAGTGCGTTAGCGGGAAATGAGTACGAAATCCCGGGGAAGACCGTGGATTGCCCGCTAGTGCCCCGCAACTCGTGGTACAGTAGTAACCAGCCGAGCAACGATGGACTTCCTGCGAGAATTCGCACCAAAAACTCGGCGTGCAAGGCTATCCTAGAGATTGTTTGCTGGATCACGAGCATACCGTGGAGACAGGATAATTCCGAGATTGGCCTCAGATGGCCGCGTTGGTATCTGCTGGACTGCATGCGTTATGACCTCGAAGACCTAAAGGTTGCGAAACTGGGTCTTCTGGCGGCGCAGCAAGGTTAGTGGCTGTCCACTGCCCTCCACCTTGTCCTCCCCGCGGCTGATAACGTGCGCAGCGCTTCTAGCCGACACCTTGAACGCCACGATTCCGAATCATGAAAGGATCGTCAAACTGCACCTTGAAGTCCACCACCCGATGGGTGCCGTGCGCCCCTTCGACGAGCGGTTCGAGAATCTCTACCGCCATTCTCCTGACACGCAGCATCTTTGCCCGCGTTTGCTCTATCACAAAGACACACTTGAGTCTCTGTCCTTCCGCAACGTCGCGTTCTGCACTACGCTCGAGCCAATGGCGTTTACGAATCTGCAGAACCTGGATCTCTTCTTCGTCAACAACTGGCCTGGTCTGTGCCAAGACCATTTCCAGGACCCTAATGATCGCGAGTACAACTCCTCCATCACCGCCGAGGTTGACGGGCTCTACTACACATTGAGAAAATTGATGTGCAACAAGCCGCACGTTCGCGTCTGGATAGCGGCAGCGTTCGATCGTCAGAATGCCAAGACCAAAGAATACGTGATCGACTGCGTGCTTCTGATGCACAACGAACACGGACAGATCCACCTCAGTCCCAACGAAACGGAATACTGGTGGCTTCTCAAGGAGGGAGCTCTTCCGGTTCCGGAAGAGGAAGAAGAGGAAGATTTCAGCGATGCTGATTGGGTTGAGGACGAGGTGATCTCGATCAAAGACGACGAAGATGACGAGAACTGTGGCGAAGAGGAGGGCGAAGAGGGAAAGAGCCGCCGCCCCACCACCCGCGCGAGCGGAACCGAAAGGAAGATCGCCCCGGCCCCCGCTGCTCCGTCCGCAACCCAACCGGCTCACAGGCCGTTGAAGATCCGTTGATAGACTAAATATGTCACGGCCACCCTGCATGGTCGAAAAATCGAGAGTGTGTGTGGAATCGGGTTGGAATTGGGAACGGTGTTATGGCGTGTGGGAGTCGTGCCTTCTTTCTTCGTTCTTTTGGTGTCCCATTTCACTTCATATTTTGGTTTTTACATTTCTTTTTTTGTCTCCTGTCTTTCTCTATTCACTTTACCCTAGGCGTGCACTTGTTGGATTTATGGTGGCACGCATACGGCTTATGTGAGGGGGGGTTTCTTTTGCTTCCGGGGATTTGATTGGGCTCTTACGACCTTCTTTGGATTTTGATTATTGGAACCATTTAAACCAAGGCATTCAGGCTGCGTTAGGCGCCTTGATTCTAGGTTGAGAGGGGAGGTTGACCATCTCCCAACGCGAAAATGCAGCATTCAAACGTAGCATTGAGTCCGCTCTGGCCGTGATTACACCCACGCGTGAATTCCACTTGTACGCACATGAAATGTTTCCCTCAAGCACCAACAGCCCTCTTTCCGAACACCCTTAGCCTCTTGACGCCACCATCGGGGATGATGACCATCTTGACATGGCTGACGACCTTGCCGTCGATATTCTGCAGCACCGTGGAAGGGAACGCATGTTCGGTGTCCTTAGCGCACTTGGTCCTGGGCACGACTAGCTCCCAGCGCTCGTCGTTGGCGGCGACGTCGTGTGAATCCGCGTTCAGCGCGTACACCTCGACAGCCTGCGGAAAGTTCCCGCGGAAGTGGAGGGTGTCGACGATGATCTCCTCGAGGTAGCCTTTCGCGCCCTATTGTTTCCCCCCCCCCCCCCCCAATTGGTCAGCACTGGGGAGGGGCTTATCCACATTGGAGGAAGGGGGAAGGATACCAGTTTAACGACCACCCAATCGACGTGTCCAGGCTCCCTGCTCCTGGCAGTCTCCCATCCGTCGCCCATATCGACGCCGCGGCCGGGCAGCAGCAAGTTTCCCTTGACGCCGAAGTGCTGATCGCTGCAGCTGACGGCGAGGCCGCCGTTGGCGACGTGGGCGAGGTCGACGATCGCCTGCGGGTCGTCGGGCCACACGGGGACGACTGTTCCGAGGAGTCTGAACCTGGCGATGCCGCCGTCGGGGAACATATTGAGGCGCACGTGGCTGTACGCGGTGGACGAAGGGGCGTCGAGGCGCCAGACGTGTCGCTGGCTGGGCCCGCACGGCTGGGTATCCAGCACGGACTCCCAGACGGTGTCGGCGTCGACGCCGGCGGGGGCGAACGCGCCCTCGACGCTGACCGCCGGCGCGTGGTTGCCGCTGAAGAACGCCGTGTCGACCTCGACGCCGTGCACGATCCCCGACGGCACCCCGAGCTTGACGATCACCCAGTCCGCCGCCTGCGAATTGTGGCGCCGCGTCTCCCACCCGTCATACCACGCCCCCGTCGCCACGAAGTGTCCCGCCCGTCGGATCGGCGCCCCCGGAGTTAGCAGATTCGACGCCGCCGCGAAGAACTCGTCCGAGAAGGACTCGATCGAGCCGCCCAGCGCGCTATTGACCAAGTCTAGAGGAGGCGGGGAGGGGGGGAAGAGGAAGTCGCGTTAGATGCCGGCCCACGGAAGCAGATGGCAGATGGGGAGAGAGGGGAGGCTTACCAATGCATGTGCCGCCGAACGTCGATTGGACTTTGTCGACATCGATTTTCTGGGCTCCTGGCATGTTGTCGGGCCGGGTATGGTAGCTGGATGTGTATTGCGTGTGTGTTGTTCTGTGCAGATGGGGAATTGGGAATTGCAGGCAGAGCTCGAGTGGGGCGACGGACGGGCGGGGCATGCCATGTACAAATACAGATATCTGGCAACTAACTACCCTGGTATGTACGTAAGTAGGTATGTATGTACCAAGTATAAATATGTAAATATAAAAATTATTCTGACTTCTCGCGAAATGAATTACCAAAAGATTATTTCAAAATTGATACTGACAACAGTAGAATTGCCGCAGCTACTCTAACGGCTTTGGCGGGGTATATAAGTACCTACCCTGGAATAGAGTGGTAGATAATGTAGATCAAGCCATCTCCGCCACGCACTGATTGCCGTTTGCAACCACAGATACCTAGATATCGCGCACTCTCGACGACACCCTTACTTTATGTAGCTATCCACCTTGTTAACTGCCGGGGCTCTCGGGTGCCTATTTGACTACGTAACTTACTGTATGTGGATAGATATCGGTGAAAACCCCTCCCCCCACCCACACTGCCCGCACTCTCCGATGGGATAATGGCACTTTTGTAGATAGCTACAGTGCCTGATCTGAGACACGATCTGAGCAGTCACGAAGACTCTTGATTAGGTACATACTGCGCATACTCTGCAACTCGCTCAATTGGCTTTGCGCATGGAGGGAATTACGGGGGAAACCGGGTTTAAGTCATGTCGAATCAGATCGATGCTGCGCGATGTCACATTGTTACTACCACCTTGTCTACTTCAGCCGAATATATCACATAAAGCGAGTTACGTGTAGAATAAAGCCTACATACATCTTACATGTTACATGCAATCTTTATCCTAATACTTTTTGCTCGTGAATCACGAGAAGAAAAAACGAAACCACAACCCAACAGAGTAGGGAAAAACGAATCCCCACTGGCAATAGGCACCTACATACCTATGTATTCAAGCTCAAACCCAACCAGTGGGAAACAACACCCAAATCCAGTAATAAATAAGTGTACAGGAAACGGAAGAAAAGAAGAGAGTAGCAATATCCCTTTGTGTGGAAAAACGGAAAAGAGAATAAGAAACCCTCCTCAAATGTCACCTATGTGCAGCCACACCCATACTCTAATCTCCGCCTCTTCTGCACTCTTCAATCGTAAAGTTCAACATCCATTACTTCATCATCGGTCTGACCGTAATCGTCGTAATCCATCTCATCATCCTCAAATTGCTCCACACGGTGATTCGGCAGGACGATGACGTGTCCGCTCTCGTCGAGGGTAACCCGAGCCCTCTCACCGTCCTTGATGCTTCCGCGCAGCAGAAGGACGGCAAGCTTGTTGAGGACCTCACGCTCGAGCACCCTCTGCAACGGCCTGGCACCGTACTGCGGGGAGTATCCGGCCTCGCTCATATAGTCCTTGGCCCGGTCGTCGACCTCGAGGCTGATGTTGCGGCCGTTCGAGCTGAGGCGTTGTTGGATCTCCTTGAGACGTAGGTCAACTATAGTTCGGATCTCGCGCCTAGCGAGCCGGTTGAAGATGACCACGCCCGACACACGGTTCAGGAATTCCGGAAGGAAGTGGTTGCGGATCGAGTTCATGACCAATTCCTTGGTGCTACCATCGATGCGGCCATCCGTCGAGCTGGAGCGTTGGGTGATGTATTGCGAGCCCAAGTTGGAGGTCATGATGATCACAGTGTTCTTTCCGTCAACGATGCGGCCGGTGGAGTCCGTAATACGACCTTCGTCCATGAGCTGGAGCAAGACAGTGAGTACCTCCTTGGCAGCTTTCTCGACCTCGTCAAACAGGAGGATCGAGAAGGGACGCCGACGGAGTGCCTCGGTAAGCTGTCCACCAGCATCATGGCCGACATAACCGGGTGGAGCGCCAATGAGACGAGATACGGAGTGCTTCTCCATGTACTCGCTCATGTCGAAGCGGATCATGGACTTGGGATCGTCGAACAAGAATTCGGCAAGAGTCTTCGAGAGAAGCGTCTTACCGGTACCGGAGGGACCGCAGAATAGGAACGATGCGATCGGCTGGTTAGGGTTCGCGAGACCACTGCGAGACAAGCGGATGGCGTTGGCGACGGCACGAACAGCTTCGCGCTGTCCTACAACTGCCTTGCTGAGATACTTCTCCATGTTGAGCAGCTTCTCCTTTTCGGTGGTGCGAAGCCTGGTGACTGGGATACCGGTCCAACGGGCAACAATCTCGTTGATCTGATCGGGGCCGACAAGATCCGTAAGCATGGCGGTCTCCCCAGTCGCCATTGCCCGCCTATTGGCTTCGGCATCGCCAGCTGCCTTCTCGGCTTCCAGCTTTTTGATATGCCTCCGGAGGTCCGGCATAGCGTAGTACTTCAGATCGGAAGCGGTCATGAGATCACCTGTGCGCTCGGCTTGTTCGGCTTTCGCGGTAAGTTGGTCTAACTTCTTCTTCGCCTCCTGGATATCATTGGACCGGCGCTTCTCAGCCTCGTAGCGCTCGCGAAGGGGCTGCAATTCTTCCATCACGTTCGCAGCTTCCTTCCTGGCTTCGGCGAGACGGGCCTTGGAAGCCTCGTCCTTCTCGCGCTCAAGGGCGTGAATTTCGATCAAGAGCTGCCGGTGCTTGCGTTCAAGGGAGTCAACAGCTTCGGGGGCCGATTCGCGAGTGACACGGACGGCCGATGCCGCTTCATCGACAAGATCGATAGCCGAATCGGGGAGCTTACGGGCGGTAAGGTAGCGAGATGCTAGGTTTGCGGCAGCAACGATGGCACTATCCGAAATAGTGACACCGTGATGGACCTCGTAGCGTTCCTTGAGACCACGAAGGATAGAGACGGTCTCGGAGATAGTTGGTTCCTTGACGAGTACTTGCTGGAATCGACGTTCGAAAGCGGCGTCTTTTTCGATGTACTTCCGGTACTCGGCCAAAGTGGTGGCTCCGATACAGTGGAGCTGTCCTCGTGCGAGCGCCGGTTTGAGCATGTTGGCCGAGTCCATTCCTCCTTCGCCGGTACTGCCAGCGCCCATGAGTAGGTGCATCTCGTCGACGAATAGGAGAATCATTTCCTTGCTGTCTTCAATCTCCTTCAAGACTGCCTTCATCCGCTCCTCGAACTCTCCACGGTACTTGCTGCCAGCTACCAGAGCGCCAACATCCAAGCTGAGCAGCTTGCACTGCGCCAAGTGGCCTGGGACATCGGCATTGACGATCCGCTGAGCAAGACACTCAACAACGGCAGTCTTTCCGACACCGGGCTCGCCGATCAAGACGGGATTGTTCTTGGTCCTCCGAGAGAGAATGCGAATGACTCTCAGGACTTCCTGATCTCTGCCGATGACAGGATCCAAGGCGCCAGACCGCGCCTTCTCCGTCAGGTCGATACAGTACTTGCCCAAAGCCTCGCTCTCGACAGCCTCCTCGTTCGCGCTCTCGATTCGCTTCGTTCCCCGCAAACTCTGAACGGCGCTATCGAGAACAGAAATCTTCGGGATCCCAGCCTCGGCGAGGAGCTTCTGGATGCCGGAATCCTGAGCCAGAGAACTGATGAGATGATCCTGCGCCACGAACGAATCGCGTTGTGTCTTCTGTAGCTTCTGGGCTTCGCGCAGGACCCTGCTCAAGCTGGGAGCAAACGAGATGTTCTCCGGTGGGGGTTCTTGCGACGGTAGTCGGACGAGGGCTTTCTTGAGAGCACGGTCGAGGGTTTGGACATCGCCGTTGGCCTTCTCGACGACTTGCCGAAATAATGGTGGGCCTCCCGACGAAGCCGGAGCTCCTGCCGTCGCTTCCTCTGATTGTGGTCCGGTGAGGAGAGAGTGTGCTAAGTGGACGGGGAGCAGCTGAGCGTGGGCATAGTTCGTCGCAACATCCATGGCGTCAGAAATCGCCTTCTGAGCCTTGTCTGTGAGTTGCATGTTTCCGGACATGATTGGTGATGTGATTTAGGAGTACGCGATTAGATGTATTGAGGACGGTGGAAAAAGGTAGGGTAGTGTGTTTCGAGGTTTGAGTGTCGTTTATCGTTTTGTCGTATCGAATTGTGTGGGTCGTATCTTTGCTTGTGAGTTGGAGGTCCGATGATGGGATGATGGGATAATGGGATTATGGGATAATGAGGTGATGGGGTGATGGGGTGATGGGGTGGATGATGGGTGATGGGATGGATGATGGGATGATGGGATGATGGGATGATGGGATGAAGGGGTGAAGGAATGGAGAAGGGCGGGAGTTTACGGACCTATCTATATGTGTTTGAGGGGGACTCGTAGAGATTTCGAGTTGGCTGTGTTTCTGTCCACTGCATTCTCGCAGCCCCGCCGTCATACTTGAAAGCCCTCGAAGCACCTGGGACCTTCTAAAGCTAGACCGTATGTAGTTAAAGTACTTGAATGCTCGTCCCAGCTACGTCATACTGATCGACAACCGCCCACCCAACACAACGCAACGCAACGAGGCGGTTGCCACCGTCGCCAGGTCGACGGATTCATCGCTCAGGACGTCACTCGCGAAATTTCCAGCATGTCGGTGGATGCCTTCCCACATACATACTTTACACTACTGGAATTATCTTGCTCGACAGAGAGCCTGTGTGTGCTCGAGATGTCGCTGGATACGCTCAGTTTTTCGAAAAACCAAGCAGATAGGGAATGTAACCCCGTTTGGATAGCACAAAAACTGAGGCGGAAAAAAACTGAAACTGTGCGGCTCCGGGCGACGAAACGGGAACTGACCTCTGGAGGTCGGTTTCTTCACCGCCACTCAGTACCGCATTTTAACTTCATGGACTCCCTTTCCGACGAGGAAAATGCCACCAACCACGACGATATATTCTCCCCGCAGCTGATGAGACACATTGCACAGCTGGCTGGCTAGGCAGTATATACCACGCATACAAAAAAACAAATTCGATGCGTACCTCTGCTCTTTCCGGAAGACAATACGTCCAAGAGGTCCTAGCCTGCGACACCCCCCGCCGCGTACAAGATGTAATGCGAATGCCCAAGGACATAGTCCTTGCCCGTGTACTACGAGCCAAAGGTCTTCTTGCGGGCACCAAGAACGTAGCGTTGGAGGAATAGCTAGCGATGCTCTATGTAGTCTAGCGGCAGCTGGGAGAGCTGGTGTCGCATACAGCGCAGTTGCTAGTGACGTGGTGTTGGTACTGGGCTCTGGGCTGAGGAGTGCGGAAGAAGAAAAAGCGGGGCTACCAAGCGTCTATTATTAAAGTTCTGGTGAAGCCTATTTTCAGATTATGGCCGGGCTCTGTTCGCCTCAAAGTTTTCCGGAAACCGGAACTGAGAAGTGGGCCTATCTAAACGGGCCCCTATGGTAGATGTCTGGCCACGGGTTTCTGCGTTGCAGCTGAAGCCGAGTCCAGATTCCCGTGTTCACCCGCTTCCTACTGCCCAAGTGCAAATTCCATGAGTACGTATGATATGGTCCCATATCCTTGTCGTTGCAACGATTGGGCTGATCAGTGTCCAATCGGTGATGTCCTAGCAGCCACTCACCAACGGCCCCGGAGTGCGCCGCCCTCGCTCGGGCGCTGGAGACTGCTACGAGAAGACGGATCACGCCAGAAAGAATCACGATCTTTGCTGACGCGCGGACGGTCATCAGACGGATGGCCTCGGAGGCCTGGCCCCGGCCAAAGGTACGCGCGCCAGGCAATAAAGCACATCGCGGCGTTGAGGAGAGCCAGACCGGCCATCACCATTGAGATCAGGTGATGTCCCGCACACAAAGGGGTCATCGGGAACGAGAAGGCAGACAAGTGGGCCAAGCTCGCGGCGGGCGAGCCAGATGCCCGCGGGGTGGAGCGGCTGGCATACTTGGATAGGGCGGACGCACGCGCGATGCCGCTCCTAAGGCCTCTCGCTCACCTCAAACGAGAGATCTCTGAAAACAAGTGGGCGGAGGCACGGCAATGGGCGGAGGCACGGCAATGGGCGGGAGGCCGGACCTCCAGGAAGAAATGCGGATGCCGAAAAGCCAGAGGCCGGACGGCACGGTTGCTGGGAGCACCAAGAGGCTCACCTCGAGGATTTACCAGTTAAAGACGGGCCACTGCCTCACCGGGCAGTGCCTGCACTGGACGAAGAATCGGCCCACCGCTCAGTGCTGGTGGTGCCGATACCGGACGCAGACCCGGGATCACTTATTCAAGGAGTGCCCCGAGTGGAAGCCCCAGCAGAAGATCCTGTGGGAGCAGGTGTTGAAGGAGACTGAGAGGGGGGAAGAGCCGGTGGAAGTCCTTGCCGACGGGAGGTGCAGCCGGGCGGTACTGGACATCCTCTCTACGGATGTGGGAAGACGGGTTCCGACGGAGGAAGACGCAGGGAGCACCGGGAGCGCAGGCAGCGGGAAGAGGAGAGGAGGGCGGAGGCGGAAGAGCTGGGGGTTGCGGAAGAGCTGCCGCTTTTCCTTCCCACGCCCTCTTTCATGGCAGATTCCGCGGGAGAGTACTAGGGGACGGGTCTCTTTTCCCTTTGTTCTTTCCTGGGCACGGATTCCTTTCCTTTGTGATCCCTTCGGTGCGCAGCCATTTTCTTGGGACAGGCCTGGGCGGAGGATAAAGCGAGCTTGCAATGGGCCGCCACACGCGGACAGCGGACAGGAAGCGGACTGTATAGTCTGTAGTTATATCTTCGCCATGATCTACCTAGGTTGCATGCCGATAGTGGTTGGACAAAAAAAAATCACTAACGGCCCCCGGGGTCACTCACCACCTTACAGACCTTGGCCACAAATCACAAGTTGTACGCTGGAGAGCCTCCGAGCCCAAAACATTGTATCGAGTCGAGTATGTACATAGTCCACGAAATCGCTCGCCATAGAGCCCCCTCCCAACGCCGCCATATGCACTGCAACCGCTAATAATGAAGGGACAAAAAAGAGCAACCGTTGGTCGTAGTTCCAGCCCGTGAGCCCACAGCCACCCACGAAAGAGGCCCGACCTCCTAAAGACTCGCCACAGCGGCCATCTGGAAACCCTCGAAAGTCTGCTCTCTGTCCTTGGGGGCGTTGAATGCGAAGACCAATCCCTGTTGTTCCGTCATGGTAGAATTAGGGCGGGACGGTGGCATCGGGAGAACGAATTGCTTGGAGATAGTGCGGTCGATGTCCAGTGTGTTAACCCGCAGGCTGGCCTTGAATCCGCCGTCGATGCCGGTGCATGGGTTCTCGAAGCTGCTCTGGGTGACAGAGTGAGCTTTGGCACGGAAGTAGGGCTCGATCACGTCGACGGCCTTGGGGAAGTACCGCGGGGCTGGGGATCGGGATGCGGCTTGCCCCGACAATGGCGGCGTGCGCATTCGCGGGGCGGGCGGGTGCAGCGCTGGAGCTGGTGGTGGAGACAAAGGCGGCGTTAGACGCCACTTTGGCCGGCGAAAGAAACTCTATAAGGGTGGTGTTGCTGAACTTGGGCGCCTGCGTCTCTGCGAGTGGGGCGGACGCGGTTGTCCACGACACAGCACTGGCAGTGAGATCCAAGACTTCGGTGGCGTTCGGTGCCGCCTTGCTCACGGAAAGGAACTCTTTGAAGGCGATGTTGCTGATCTTGGGCACCACGACCACCGTCGAGCCGTTGCGGCCGCCGACCTGGCCGAGAAATGGCTCCTCCGCGAGGGTAGCGATGAGATCACACTCATGTCATCTCGATTTATTAGGTGGTAGATGTATAGTACCATTGGCAGCCACGTTCAACGCATGCGTTTACATCAGGTATCCAGGTGTTTACATACGCAACTTCGTAGTTGCACATACCGATTCCCGACCTGTAAGGTACATACTCGACTCTCGGGAGCCGGGCAGAGTGGAATACATTCGGTACATACGAATCGAATCGGGACCGAGAAGCCCTAAACTTGCTCTGCTTTGGGAAAGTAGTTGATGAGACTATATGATGCACATCGTATAACTAGAGGAGCGACGCCTTGAGGTATCTTGGGACCTGAATCAGATTCACCCGCCTGGAGAGGTTTGGCTCCTGACTAGGAAGTCAGCTTAAATCCTCATGACCTAGGGATGTCATACGAAACTCCCCACTGTCCTGGGAAGACAGATGCAAACCCGCCAACTGTCCTGGGATGGCAGATAAAGAACTCACCCAGGGAGGTTTTGGTTCTGGAAATGCCACATCATGCCAGACTGAGAGTTTTAGGAGAGTGTGATGCTCGTGAGCATAGGTAGACTGCTTACCTACTGATGCCTTGAGGTATCTCTCTCCTTTTAGGGCTTCTCGGGCCCTGGAGTGGATTCTAATCTGCCTTCCCTCCTCCTCAATTCTGGGAGTCTTCCGCAGGCTCATGATCAAAACTGGTCGCATGCGAGTAATGAGTAATTTAAGATATAAGAGGGAGGCACATGCGAATCGGCAATCGTCCATTTTTAGATGTGTCCTCGACGGCTCTGGCGTTTGGCTGGCTACTGTTGCGCTTGCAGCCTTGGCGCGTAAACGAGTCTTACATAAGTAGATTGATAGTTAACTACCTCTAATCTCGGCATATCACTCGTGTCGGCTATCGCAAGTGCTGAGTTGGATTCCATGATGATACTGGCAAATGTAGTATCTACAAACGCTCTCCGAAGCGGTTGCTCACGGCCACGTTTCTCCACCCTCCAAAGCATGCAATTCTGCTCCTCCCCGCGCATTCTTACTCGCTGTTGATCCTGCCTCTGCTCAACTTTCCAGACCGATCGCTACACCTCAAAATCAGCGAGGGGAGCCTTCTCCTTCTCCTTCTCTAGTTTGTTGTTCAATTTCTTATCCCCGCCGCCACTCTCCGTTCAACGTTTTCCTACTGGTTCGTAAGTAGAGTAGCAGCAGAAGCCGGAAAAAATTGATGCCGGGTTGAATGGATGGTCGTCTGATCGCGGTATTATTGTATCTTCTATCAATGCACGCCATTGTTTCCTGTAATATCTAGCATTTCCAGCACTCCTTGTTGCTGTGCTAAGGTAGCCCAAGTGCGCGTCCCACTGCGCACCAAATGAGACCCGCATTAGTTAGTTACCCGGCCTGCGCGCACGTAAATGTCGAGATACATATATACACTTTGTTGAGTGCAGGCCTTACTAACGGGTACGGCAAGTTACTGGCTGGTGCATACATTCTCGTAGGAGTAAAGGGTCACAATGCCCAAAGTACAGTGTGCCCACACCACGGCCAAATAATAAAAAGAGGTTAAGAGAGAAAAAGAGAAGGGTGGCTGCGGCGCTTGCAGGGTTTCAAGCGGGGTAAGGTGGCGGATCAATCACGTAGCCATCGGTCGATTTCTACATATCGCCTTGTCCCGTTCCACCGCCACATGTTCCAATCACCAAAGCCATACGCATTTTGGGATGACTTCAAGTCATTCGAGATTGCAATGTAGGACTGGGCGCTGTTGGACCCTCACAAATTCACCTTCCGCTCCAAAAAAAACCGGACAGAACACGCAACACTGTTGTCTGTGTAGCATATCCTGTGGTAAGGGAGTGTGTTACGGTCAAGGAAGAACACAATTGCACGGGCACGGGCGAAGTTATGGGCAGGCAGAGAGGCAGTTGTGTTCCTTTTCTTTCTCTCTGTGCACATATATGAGCAATCTATCACACAGTCCGTATTGAATTCAGAATCTCGTGCGGGGTGAACAAACCATCGTGAGCTTCCTTCGCCTTGCCACCGTGCAACTCCGCTGCCGGCGCGGCGTGGCAGCCACCGCCACCCTTCTCTTTTTCTCTCTTAACCTCTTTTTATTATTTGGCCGTGGTGTGGGCACACTGTGCTTTAGTGGGCATTGTGTACCTCTTCTCCTTCCCGTAGCCCACGCAAGCTTTCCGTTGCGCGGCTGATTGCTCTACATGCAGACATAGGTACCTACCTCATACATAAGGTACTTACCTTGCCTAGGCACAGGTATTTCCTGGGCCGTCGGCAAGCTACCACCCCGAAAGCCCCATCAAACCAAGCCCAAACTCTGGTTGGGAGATCCGATCGAACGACTTCGCACCCTACCACGCTTCCGGCTTGACGGACCGATAACCGACCGACCACGACAAACCACAAACACCCTACAAGCGGATGAAATGAAGTCAACGCCGCTCTCCCATCTCCCCGTCGATGACGAGCTGCCGCCCCTTGCAGCCCTGTTTCTCATCCACTTTGACACGAAGAAGGGCTACACAATCGAATGGCAGCGGACTGTGTCTCCTGGCGGTTTGTTCTCTCTTCTCCTCCTTCTACCTCCCTCCTCCATTCCCTTACTAACCCTGCTCAGTGGACCTTGACGGCGTCGAATTCAAGAGCTTGCCCTCCGGTCTCCATAATCTCTCCGAGGACCTGGTGTACTTCGTTCACGGCGCGTATGCGGGTCTCAGCGCGTTCCTGCACGTGGATGCAGGCGAAGAGGAGCGAGGCGCGCTCATGATCAGCGCGGGACTGTTGGTCCCGCTGAGTTACGGACGTCTCGGCCGTAGCTGGAGACACGCGGAGGGCTTGAAAGTGCTTGCTAGGTGAGCTTCTCTTCGTCGTCGTGGGTGGGGAGGATGATGGGGTGGAGACTGATTGTGTGATAGGAAGTTTACCGAGGACGCCTCGTCGCATACCGTGTTTGAGGAATATTACGAGCGGCACAGAATTCGAGACACGGAGCAGTCGCTGCTGGTCGACGAGTCGCCTACGCCGAAATCGCCGCAACGGCAGCACCGGCATGCCCGCTCCCGCTCGGTGTCTGAGACCGGCGTAGTTCTGATGCCGGGACAAACGTTGAGCCAATTTCATCCGGCGCTGTCGTTGGGCGACTTCATGGATACCTTTGGCCCGCTGGTATTTCCGATCTACAGAGCTGCACTCGCCAGGAAGAGGATACTGCTCGTCACCCACCCGCCCGTGGAGATCGCGTGTAACTTCGTCTACGATATATCGATACTGAGTAACATCCCGCTGTCCGTGATGGATCTACTATCAGTCGGCCCGGCCCGGCTGAAACCGATTTTCAATGTGGGAGTCCACGACATTCCTCTACTGGAGCGCGAGGCGAAGGCGCGCGCTGGCCCGCTGAACCCCGACGTCGTCGAGGGCGAGCGCGGTGCGTGGGTCGCGTGCACTACCGACGAGGTGCTGTGCATCAAGCGTAACTTATGGGATGTTGTGATCCGGCTTCCGCCGCCGCACGCGAAGTATGCGAAGGAGAAAGTGTGGCCCACGGCCGAATACAGCTCTGGCGTGCCCCTCCTCGCGACACAACGCGACCTGCGTCGCTACCGCGCCCTCATAAAGAGTCTCAAGAACCGGTATCGTCGGAACAAGGCTCTCTTCCTAGACGATGAAGACGACGACGCGGGGAATCCGATTATCCGTGCACCCGGGGACGTCGACGATGATGAGGACCAGGAACCGAATAACATTGAGGAGGTGTGCGAGAAGCTCACCTGGCATGAAATTGCGTACTCCGGCTTCATATGGTGGGCGTCGGCGGGAGAACAACAGCGGTCCGATGCCGAGGCTGAGGACGGAATGCTGCTCGTGGACTCGCAATTCGCGTACACGCCGGCTACAGCGCCGGATTACGCCCAGCAGCAACAGCAGGCAGATGACAGCGACCCGGAGCCGATGCAAGCTACTACATCCTCTTCCGACTCCCCAGAACCGGCAGCGCGCCGTAGATCACGCAGAGGTAGTATCCTCCGCCGGCGCAGCACCAACTTGCGACAAGAGGGTGTTGGCAGCGAGGAGATGGATGTAATCGCCTACTTCCACCGTATGACCCATCGGATCTTTTCCGGGCTCGCAGACCGACTGGACGACGATGGCGATGAGCGGGAAGGAGAGGAGGAGGATGAAGAGGAGCTAGTGGACGACAAGACTCCCGTCATAACCCTCGACGAGGTCGAGAGAATGGGTCTGGACCGGTACTCCGAGGCCGACGTTAAGATGCTGAAGGAGGTTGCTCTGCGCTGGTGGGGGCGGGAGGTAGAGGTCGAGAAGGGGAGGCTACGGTGCTGTGGGGTTGAGTGTGGGTAGGCTGTGGATGATTGAGGCTTTGGAGCGGGGGATACATAGATGTCGTTTTTGCGATTTGATTTACTTTTGTTCTCGAGGTTATGTTTACTCTGTCCTTTGGTTGTTTTTTTGCCAGTGTTGGCGCGCATAATTTGCATAGCACTCACTCACGACGGGATCCTCTAATGAAGGGGACAACATTAACTACTATGTAGATATGCTGCCAGATCTGGGGAAGATGGGTTTTTGCAGCATCCGCACTTTCTAACCAGTCACTTGGGCAGTGGCCATCTGGGCAGGTAACCATCAGCAATCTCCATTCACTCATCATTCCGAGATATAATACCAAAATCCCCATCAAAATAAAAGCTAAGTATCAAAATTCAAAACTTTTCCCTTTCCACCCAGCTCTATGTCAGCATCCCCTGCAGCTCACCCTCCCCAAGATACTCCTCAATTCGTTTGATAAGCCTCTGCGTTTCTCTCTCAACCGTTTCATCATCGTCCTCCATGAGCTCCGCAATGAACGGCACAGTCTCGGGCAGGAGTCCCAACCAGTCCTCCCCGAGACGCCCGTACAATCCCATCATCGCACGTATGGCGGCAAGGCGGGTGGCTTCGCTCTCGTCGCGCATGAGGACGAGAATGCCCGCGTTGATGCTCTTGCTATGTTCCTCGCTTTGTGCGGCGGCGGCAAGCTCAGTGAGGCAGGGGATAGCAAGCTCGGAGAATTTTGGGAGGATGGTGAGCAGCGCAGGGAGCAGAGGGTCGAAATGCGTAGGGGATTGCCAGAAGTCCGATGAATCGTTTAGCATGCCCTGGTAGAGTGCGCGAAGTACACTGGTAGTGGCGAAGGTGTGCGGTGTTGTGGAAGCGAGTGTTGAGATGGCCGAAGGAAGCAGTGGGGTGTGGTAGTCGGTAACCAGTGACTATATATTCTTATCAGCACAGTACCAAAACAAACCCAAAGAAGGAGCAAACCTTCAGATTGTCACTGAGTGTCTCCATGAGCTTCCATACGACGCCGATGCGAGTCCACTTGGCCTCCTCATCGTCACTCAACCTCAAATCCTCAGTACCCCACTCCACAAGGCGCAAGAACATTGGCTTGAAGGTGGAATCGTTAAGTTTGTAAACCATATCCAAGCACACCTTCATGATATGATTCTCGAGCGAAGCGACATCCACAACCTCCGGCTCACGCCTGGCATCAAGAGCAGAGATAAAGAATTGCAGCAGCACATTGCTACACTTTAGCACACTGGCCTTAGGCGCATGCTGAATACCCTTCTGCGCCATCTCGACTAAATCGCTGACTGGTTCGGCGCCGTGAGCACATGAGGGCTTCCACGCTTTGGTGATGGCGCCGATCACGGTCCTCAATTCCATTCTGATTGCAACAGCCAGGAGGAAATTACGTCTGACGTTGTAGGGAAGGCCTTCATCGAGGTCATCCTGATCCCACGCGGCAGCGGCAAGAGGCAGTACCTTAGGAAGGTAGCTGGCCATGAAGCTGGGCACGTTCTTGACAAGCTCCTCGAAGTACTTGAAAACGGCATTATGCACCATCGACAATTCGACTGACGAGTCCTCGCTGTGAACGGCAGCCTGGAGGTACTCGATGGCGATCGGTACGGTCTTCGGCAGGATGGGGATGATGCGGCCACCGAGAATAGTAGTCATATGAGTTAAGCACACCAACGCCAGCACGCGGAGACCGCTGTCGGGACTTCTGAGCGCGCCTGTGCTTGCTACGGCCTCGGTGAGCGCAGAGACAGCATTCTGCTCTTGCTTTCCGAACTTCTGCGTAACAGCAAGAATACACAGCAGCGCGTCAGCCTTGAGCTCATTCGGTGAGTGCTGAGCAGTAATGATTGCGGCAATTTTGGGAGCCAAGTCGAGGATGGCACCCCTTGAAGTCGCGTCGGTCCTGTACTCAGCAAAAACACGATTTTTGAAAGTCGTGAGGGCGGAGCTGCGGAATGGCGAGTCGACCTGCGAGATGAGACTATCTATGACCTTCACAAACTCGATGACCGAGAGAAGCTGGAGGAGCTGGGACATGACCTCAGCGGCCTCGGTGGCAATGGCCTTGTTCGATGCATATCCATCTCCGAGGGCCATCGTCTGTCCCATCGCCTCTGAGAAGAATCCACGCAGACTGGAAGAGTCCTCCCGGCTGGTCTTGAGGCTCTTCGCGACTCTGGCCTTCAGGCGCTCTGAGCCCAGGAATGCCTTGAGAACCGCCAAAAGGCGCCTTGCCATTTCCTGCGCCGGCACGTTGCGGCCATTTTCCTCGGATGCGAAGAGAATGTTCACACCACCGTGATGCTGGCGGTTTAACACATCCTTAATGGTGCTGAGGTACTTGACAACGCTGCCCATCTGGACCTCGGCAGTAAATCCCCCAGAAAGCATCGAGACAAATTCCTTGACTTCACCCTCACCCTCACCGATTGCGTATTTACCCGCTAGCTTTGCAACAACGGCGAACAGGAATTCCGCGGGCCCGAGTGTCTCTGTCAGCGACTGGAAAAGGCGCAGTCTTCGGTGCACGGGAACATGTTTGTAACTGGCGACAAACGTGGAGATGAGTTCTGCTCCGGCAGTGATTAGGCTTCCACCTTGCTCTTGTAGCGACTTTAGGAGCGGCGGGATGACACGTTGCACAGTTCGTTCGATAACATGGGCCGAATATTCATCGTCCTGGCGGAGAGTGTTGGCACCCATGAAAGTGAAGATCGGCATCACACTATGCTTGACGGTGTCGGGGGAGATATCGGCAAGATCGGAAAGCAGGAGTAGAGCGCTGTTCTGCACCTGAGGTGAAGTCGTCGAGCGGATACAGGAGACAAGGACGTCAGCACGGACACTCGAAGAGTTGAGTTCCGTGTCAGTAGCCTTGTAGTAGCCCTTGATGATGTCCCTCGCGCACGAGAGCAAAAGACTCTGCAGATACGTGATTCCGGAGAATTCAACACTTCCAAGGTCTCCGAGTACACTGAAGAGAGTAACAAGAACTGACGCATGGTTCCTCGGTTGCTGGCCATCCAGGACCTCCGCGACAATGGTGGTCCGACGGACCGCAGCTGCAATCTGATCTTCTTTATCCGCACTAATAACACCAGGTGCGGAAACTCTCCGTCGCTTCGGCTGGGCAGCAGTACTCAATCCCAACGCCGCCTTCAAGCCTGATCTGGCTTCATCAAGGAACTGCTGGAATGCCTCGGTTGGCAACTTGACGGCACGCAAAATTGCAAGAGCTTCCGAACTTCCAGAGTATTTGTGCTCCGAGTCGTCAAGAACGAGTTGGAGGAGCTGGGTAGCGGTCACAACCTTCGCTTCCTCAAGAGAGCTCCACGCAGTAGTAATCCGCTTGGCAGCAGCAGAGACCAGACTCTCACCACCTATATCAGTGCTCAGGATAGATACCAGTTCGCTGATACCTTCCTGCGCCTCGACCACGGCGACGACCTGCTCCTCAAACTCGTGAATATCCACACGTTCCTGCTCACAATCCTTAACGTTCTCCTCCTGGGGGCGGCCAATCCACTTCTGTAGCAAGGGAAGAAGGAACTCTGTTCTCGAGCTGGGACCATTCGCAACGCGGTTGAGCATAGTGACTAGTCGAAGTTGAATTGACAAGCTGGGGACATTGACGGCATGGCTGCAAAGGAACGAGAGGACGTTAGTCTTGACGGAGGACTTCAGCTTTCCTTCGGTCTGATCCATCCTGGTGGATCCGAGCACGTTCTCAATGATCTTGGCGATGTACGCAGAGTCCAGAACACACTCCTGCAGGCCCTTGCATACAACTGCCAAAAACTTGCGAGCATCAACCGCAACCATGACCTTAACATCTTCGGTTTCAGGCCCGGAGCCGTATATAGAGTCCAGTCCCCAGTAGGCAAGCAGATCACTCCCTTTTGGCTTCTTCTTGGCTCCAGCACCTGCCTCGTCGAGCTGCTGGTAGATTCCCAACAATGCAGTGACAAGGTGAGTTGCCTCGCGACGTACGCGTTCCGCCGGGTCCGCAAGGGCGGCCAGCGCGAGCGGGATAAGTGCTTGGTAATCAACCTTTGCCTTCGCATTCGCCTGGATGATCTTGACTGCTTGCTTTAATGCGATAGCTCGGGCGATCACCGGGTTCGCCGTAAACGTCCAGATTTTGGCAAGCAGCGTGACGGTGAAGGCGGCAGTGTTCTTTTGATTCGTGAAGATTTCGTGCCCAAGAATAGTCTGGACACCGTCATTTTTCTGGATGGCGAGAAAGAACATCTGCTGGAGGTGCTTGAACAACTTCTTGTTCTCAGTCTTTCTCGGCTCAAGAAAAGACACAGTTGAGCCAACCTCGGGGACTGTCTCCAAGAGCTGTTCAAGAGTAACTGCTTCCTTTGCCGGCGTCGACTTGATGGCCTTTGGTTTCTCCGACTTTGGTAGGGGGAGTGCAGGGCGGTGAATAATCGTTCTGAGCGCAAGCTCAAGCATGACAATATCGACCCTGTTCTCCTCAAACACGAGTTGCAGTGTTTTCCCCAACTTCTTGTTTCCCTGCTCGGACCATCGAACAAGTGAAGTCGCTAGGACGTCGCGCACATCGTTTTCGTCCTCCGGCCGGTCCTCAAATCCCCGAAGCTTCTGTGCAACATGCACAAATCGCGAAACGACCGTCTTCCTTCCCTTGGGACCGAGCTTCGCCTCCTCCAGGAGTTCAATAACATAAGCCAACTCCTTACAACCGTACGACTTCCCAATATTTTCTAGAATTCCGCTGCAGATGCCGGTGACGAGATTGTCAACTCTGTATTTCTTCCCCATCTCCTGAAGTCGCTGGACAATGTCCTCGATCGCTAGCAGCTTCTGGGTGATTGTATCTGGCAGCCTTCCCGCATCCTGTCCAACCCTGGCCTGTGCGATCAAGGCGAGACACGCCAGCGCAGGCGTCACACTCTCAGCGCACCAGCCTCCGACGATCGCGCCCATGAGCGCCAACAGCACTTCATCCTTCATGGGGATCTTCGATACGACAACCGTAGCCAGCATATACCCACCGACTTGAAACTCAGGGGTCTTTTTGGCTTTAAAAGCCTCCTCCAGCAGCGGGAGAGCCTTTTGGAGTACCGTCTCCTCGGTGATCCCTGAGCTAGTGGGAGATCTTGCGGAATCACACATGATCGAAATTGCCTCCACCTCAACCGCAGCAAAGAATGCGAGTAGCTGATGGCTCTCGCGCCGGGAGTGGACGACAGAGGTTACGTGCGCTATTAGGAGATCGAGCGTTTCCCATCGATGAGACAATGCGTGCGTGATGACATGGCGTGGCACGGCCGCCGGGGGCTTGAGGTACGGTCGGAGGAACTTTAGCTCTGCCGAAAGGTCTTTGGGATTGATTATTGCGAGGACTTGGGGGAAAAGGGTGGGGTGAGCGTGGTAGGGGAGGAAGGCTAGGAGCAGTGCGGTAGTGTTTTGATCTTGGACTCTGCGCTTCCATCAGCCCCAATCATAAGGAATTTTGGACATGTCAACAATACCTAAACCGCCTAACCAGCCACTCCACCGCCTTCAGCGCGGACCTGAGTAGTAGCCGTCCACTAACCAGCTCCAGAAACGCCTCAATACTAGCATTGAGTTCCTGCACCTCCGGCTTCGTCAGGAGCAAGCGATCCACTTCCTTACTACTTTCGACAAACAGGCCCCTCTCAAACTGAAGGAACCTGGTATCAAGCGCGCACAGTTCCCGGAATCCCTCGAGCGCAATCGAATAGATAGTGTCGAGGTCCTGTGTGGCGGCATGGGCTGGCTCGAAAATCAACGAGGTGCTGTGGATCGCCTTGAGTTTACGCGTGTTGAGAGTATTCGTCGATGTTGCGGCGATGCGTTGTAGCTGTGAGGCGAGGGAGGACGCCATGATCTTGCTCGATTTCTGAGTTGCCAGGACTGGTGGATTCAATGGCGAAGAGGTAGGATGAACCGGAAAATTCTTGACAAAGTTAAACTAAAAATTCCTGTACGACACACGCTAGGATTGAGCCGCATGTGTGATAACTTGTGAGTGCGGATGTTATGTCTGAGCTGTCACGACTCATCGCTACATAGAGTATTTGTAAGGTGCTTTTTCTGGACCAGCTTCATTCCAAAATATCTAGGTAGAGTATATATGAACATAATGTACCCAGTCTCGCCTTGCCCTTCGCCAGGTCCGTCATCACTCATCGCTACGCTAGCGCTCTTTAGTAATAAATTTCTTTCACTCTGGAAGGAAAGGTCTGAGCCCCCAAACCCCAAACTCGGGAAAAAATCAATGTGTGGTGTTCGGGGCTCTGTAACCATTTTTCGATGGCTCGGAATTTGTGTTGATTTGAAAGTTGGTGTGTGGGGTACTTTTCCTTCCAGCAACAATTAGATTGAATATTGTTTTTTGGCACGTTATCGGCTAATTCCAAACTAAGTACATACGTACTTATCTTCTAAGGCTAGGAATCGACAAATATTAATGGGGTAATTAAGACAATATCACTCGGGAGCCAAATTACCGTCACATCGAGTTCCTGACAGTAATTTATCATGTTACATGTATCATATCTTAGCAGTCACATAGCCACTATTAATAGACAAGCCACTCACATGACCGCGAGTGATATGTAGACACAGTTGTGGTGCACTGGTAGCGGATGTATTCTATACGCGTGATAGACCCGATGTCGTTGCGCTATGAAAAGAGGAAGCAATCGGACAGTGGGTCCCCAGGAAAGACACAACAAATTGACCACCTCGAAGACTGGCCAGGCGCGGTGGTTACAAAGGAGACGAAGACTGGCTGCAAGGTATGTATGAACCTAATCTATTTACTATGGGTGGGGGCACGCCTAGGTTTGGCCCCGGATTCGGGTGGGTAGTATGCACGGAGTCCCAGCCAGCACGACACTGCCACTAGCCACACATGTAAGCCACCGGCCACATGTGCCACCCCTGCTAGTAACTATGCTTAGTAACACCTGACTATCACTAATTTTGTGGTAATATAATATGTACTATCTATCACGTCACATACCGGTAATGACGTGCCATGTCACTCCCGCCATAGATATATATGACAGTTGGCATCTAAATATCGCACCCCCACATATGTATCAGTGACTATGGCGTCATGCATAAACTAAGATCGAGTCGAACACGCGATGATATGTACATAGAACTCTCCCCGTCGCCGAAGACTCCGTAAATGTCAGCAAAAAAAAAGGACCCACACGAAATGAAACACCAAAAAAGCTACTGTACATCCAAATTCAAATCGACGCGAAATCAGGTCTGTCGAAATGATCAAGCCACCCTTATCCCATCCCTTCATTCTTCCATACCTCTTCAGCACACATTAAAAGAAACAGTGTGAAATGATCGGTGTATCTGGGCATTATTGTTGCCGCGGCAACAGTCCATAAACAAAGAAAGAAAGGAAGGGTCCGAACACCACATTACTCCTCCGTCTCCTCGACGGGCCTCAGAAACTCGGCCTCGTCGAAATCCTCAGCGCCAGCCATCTTGATATCCTTGCGCTCGATGGCCTGGTAAAAGCTCGAGCTCTTCTTCTTCCCCGCGGCACCGGTAGGGACCTTGATGGAACGGGCCCAGGCATTGATGCTAGCGGGGGGCTGCGACTTCTTCTCCTTCTCCTCCTCGTGGTCCAGGGGGCGCTTCTTCCTCGACGAGTCGGCCAAAGTGGAAGGGACAGATTCCTGCGACGACGGCGGTGTGGGAAGACCTATAGACGGAAGGTGGTTGTTGAAGGCGTAAGTGCCGGATTTGTAGCCCTCTGGAACGGACTTGCGGACACGCATGCCGACCGAGAGGAGGCCGGACTGAACCGAGTCTGGAAGGGGTGTGCTGCTCAGGCCAAAGTTGGCGGGCTTGAAAAAGGTTGTGATGGAGGCTTGATTTGAGGAGAGGTTTTGGCGCTTGCGGGGGGCGTTCTGGCCCATTGTAGAAGTGTCTGGGTTACTTTTTGGGCGGTGAAGGGGAGTTATCGTGGTGTTACGTATGGTGGTGTTGCGTATGGTGGTGGAGTGTACGGTGGTGTTACGTATGGTGGTGGAGTGTATGGTGGTGGAGTGTATGGTGGTGGAGTGTATGGTGGTGGAGTGTATGGTGGTGGAGTGTGTTATGTTAAGTATGTAAATGCGATGGGAACTGGGAGGTAAGGAGAGTCAATGCGAGTTTCTTGGAATGGGACTTGGGCAGACGTGGGGGCATCAGAGTACCACGTGCTTTCACGACCTTGTATTGCTAAGGTTGATTCCTTGGTTCCTTGGTTTGGCAGTCACCTCAACCAATAATACTGGATCACACTGAGAGCAAGCGAGATCGCTCATTCTGCAGCACTGCTATGTAGCTCGTACAAATCTATTGATCTTTTGTCGCCATAATCTGGATATGCCGCATGTGATTAACGAATAAATCTAAAAAAAAAAAATCCATTGATAGATAAGGAGCCCATTGATGATTTTAACACCCAGACGCAAAACATGTGATATCATGGAAAAATATACGAGCGAAACCAATGCCTACAACTTCGACGTGAGATCCAGTGGGTCTCGCGCTTTGATCCCGAGCTCGGTCAGCAGCTTCTTCGTTCTTTTTGCCCTCTGCTCGAATGTCTCCCGTCTGTAAATACTCGTCAGTCATGTAATCCAACAATTTGCGTGGTAATGAGATACTAACAGCTCCTTGACTCTCGTGAGCTCCCCTCTCCCAAGCTGGTTGAGGTGGACCTCATCAGGGCCATCCGCAATCCTGATGGTCCTCATCTGCGCCCACATCCTCGCCAGGGGGAAGTCCTGACAGACACCGGCAGCACCATGTGCCTGAATAGCCCTGTCGATAACACCGAGTGCCATACTAGGCACATAGATCTTCGCCATAGATATATCCTTCATTGCGCCCTTCGCATCCGTGCGATCAATCTTGTCGGCGGCATTAAGCACCAGCAGACGACCAGCATCGATCTCGAGACGCGATTTTGCCACCCAGTCTAGGATAGTGCCATGCTGCGAGAGGACTTTTCCGAATGTCACCCGCGCAGCATCAGTAACACGGAGGATCATGAGGTCGAGGGCAACAGACGCCACACCGATGGCGCGCATGCAGTGGTGGATACGGCCGGGGCCTAGGCGTCCCTGGATGATCTCGAATCCGCGGCCCTCGCCGAGCAGCATGTTGGAGACCGGCACGCGGACGTTCTTGAAGCTGATTTCGCAGTGACCGTGGGGCGCATCATCGTAGCCGAAGACACTAAGGGCACGCTGGACAGTGACACCGGGGGTATCGTGAGGGACGAGGACGACAGACTGCTGTCTGTACGGGTCCGGATTCTGGACGTTGGACTTGCCCATTACGAGGTAGAGCTTGCACCTGGGGTCTCCAGCCCCAGACGACCACCACTTCGTGCCGTTGAGAACGTATTCGTTCTTGTCGCGCTTGATCTCGAGGTTGATGTTCTTCGCATCTGACGAGGCGGCGAAGCGCTCGGTCATTACGAACGCAGAGCGGATGTCGCCGTTCAGCAGCGGCGTCAACCACTGCTTCTTCTGCGCGTCATTCCCGTACTTCGCAATCGTCTCCATGTTTCCCGTATCAGGCGCAGAGCAATTCATCGCCTCAGAAGCGATGTGGCAGCGCCCCAGCATCTCAGCCATGAGTGCATACTCGAGATTCGTGAGAGCCACACCTTCGCGATAGTGGATGTTGGACAGGAAAAGATTCCATAGTCCCCGCGCCTTCGCCTTTGCCTTGAGCGTGTCGATGATCTCCGGGTAGGTGTTCAGGAATCGCTGACGTGGGTCACTGGGCATCTGCTCATCGATGATTTTCTCAGCAGGTTGACCTGAAAGGACAGTTCGTCAGCAGCTTCCTCCCGTGTCCAGTTCTGCGAATAATTACATTCTTCCTCGATAAACGTCTCGACCTATCGCAGCACATCGTCAGTAATATTATTCCGCCTTAAGGGACCCGGCACAAGCACCTTCTGCAGCAGCTCCTTTGCATAGGGCGAGATCTTATCGGCAACGAGCGGCGGGATGTTAAGCAGCGACATGGTGTTTTGCTTTTTTCTTTCGTTGTGTGCAGGTGTGTGGACGAGAGAATTCGGAGACTCCCCATCTTTTCCAATCCGGCAATCTTATGGGACACGGTGCCGTCACAAGTGAGTTGTGTGGAGACGGGGCCGAGGCATTTACCGTATCTGGGTGATCACTACAGCCGGTCCGGTTGGTGGATAGCCGGGAAGCTTGGCGCTGGCTGGCCTGCAGGAGATGTGCCGAGGATGGATGCTTGGCAGGGCGGCCAACACAAGTCCGGTCTGTATAGACCTTGGCACGCTATGTATCTCCATCCGAGTTGGATGAAGCTAGATTGATACGTAACTGACAATCGAAACGAAGTCATCTGCAGCTCAAATCAGACCACAATACAGCGTAAATACGAACTCACTCCCCACACACCCGACCCCTCAGATACGACGCTCTCTTCCGTTACAGGACGCCAAAAGAGGGGTGAGCTGGACTTCAACGGCGACTCATACGCGGTGTCACCCAAGAAGCATCACTCCACCATGTATGGACATAATGTAAAAACCACCAACGGTGGACCTGGGCTGTGTGCACCGCCATGATCTAGAAAGGTTGCATGCGATTAACGAGTGGAAAAAATAAAAAAATCACCAACAGCAAAAGCGCCAACGTAAAAACGTGAATCTAAAGTACATGTCGCCGCCACCATCTACAACTCATCTTTATTGATCTTCGGCTTATCGGTCACGGCTTCGGTCTTCTCCTTCTCGGTCACAGTCTCGGCCTTCTCCTCGGCCTTCTTCTCCTCGGCCTTCTTCTCCTCGGCCTCTTTCTTCTTTTTCTCCTCCTCCTCCTTCTCCCTCTTCTTCCTCTCGCGCTCCTCCTTGGCCTTCTTCCTCTTCAGTTCCTCGGCGGCACGGCTCTTAGCCCGAACAGCCTCCATAACGGCCTTCTCCAACTTTTCCGTGCGCACGCGCAATTCCTTAGCAGTGAGTACCGGCTCCTCATGTCCAGCCAGTGCCTCCTGCTTCTTCTCCATCTCGTTGAGCCATGCCTCCGTCTCGTCATGGAGTTTGGTGAGTTCTGCAACCTCCTCATCCGTGTACTTCAGCGACTCATCCTCGGTAGGCACGTTTTGAAGTGCACCAATGAGGACACGACCCTGGTCGATGCTCTGGCGCATCAGCTTGATGAGGGAGGGGCGAACTTCGTGTTCGTTCTTGCGTGCAGAAATGGGCGCCTCGATATCTTTGAGAGACTTTAATTTGGCACGGACATCGGAGAGAGCAGCTTGCGCGCCGTCACCGTAGAGCCAGTCACCCGCTTCGTCAAGGATGGCGGTAAGCTTCCTACGGACTTCCTCGGTCGAGGAAAGGATGAAGGCGTCGTTGTACAAAAGCTCGCGCGTCTTGTAGGTGAAGGCCTCGAGCTCGTTGCGGGCTTCCTCAATGGTGCGCCTAGTCTTGTCATGGGTATCGAAGGAGGCGATCTCACCCTTGAGGGCGGTCTTCGCGGCAGTAGAGAGGAAGGGGATACCCGCTTTGCTGGCAGTGAATGCGACGGGGATGCGTTGCGTCTTCTTGACCAGCTTGGGAGTAGCTTCGGGGGCTGCGGAGGCAGTCCCAGTGGCTGTGGTGCTGGTGCTAGATGAGGCGGTTGCTGTGGAGGAGGAGGACGATGAGGAAGAGGACGAATCCTTGTCCTTTCCAAAGCCGAACGCCTTCTTGACACCATCTACGATGCCTCTCTTCTCCTCGGGAACCTCGACCTCACACTCGACCCAGCCCTTGGAGACAATGGGGATGCCGTCCTTCTTTCCAATGGTGATGGCGAAATGAGTGGAGATAGCCATCTCAGTGCACTTGAAGTCATCCTGAAGCTTCTTAATGGACTCGGTGACATTCGTGCTCTTGACATCCCACAGCATTTCAAGACCGGGGAGCTGCTTAGGATCATTGGGACGGGGTGGCAAGTTGTGGACAACCTCAAACTCAAAATCTTGCTTGTGCGGAAACTGTACGTTCTTCTCCTTGCCTATTACCGATCCAGGGGCAAAGACGTTTTGTTTTGTTTCTTTGGCGGCCTTCGCAGACTTGAGATAGTTGACGCTTACACCGTACGGGTTGATATCGTAGGTCTCGATCTCCTTGACTTTGAAGCTTCCGCTCTCACCGGCGCCTTTGAAGGTGGCTCCAAACACGGCTGCTTCATCAGGGTTGACGTTCTTGCTGATCCTCTCGTGTCCGCCGACGATCTCCTCGAGCTTCTTCCCCACAAAGGGGGTACGGACAGCGCCGCCGTGCAGGATGATGGTGTTGACTTGATCTAGCGAGATACCCGCCCTGTCGAGGGCATCTAAGATGGGCTTCGTAATCCGGGGCTCGTACACCTTGATAGCGTCCTCGAACTGGGCGCGCGTGAGCTTCCCCGAGCGGAAGTCAACGTCCTCGTACAGCGACTCCACAGAGGAAATCGTCTCCGTATTCGCCGAAAGGATCTGACGGGATCGAGTAGCTTCACGCCAAAGCTTGGCTGCTGCCCGTCCATTCAAGCGAAGGGCCCTGTTAGGGTCTTGCGTCGAAGCGAGTGCCTTCTGGCCCTTCTTGCTACCGACAAAGTCCGCTGCCAGGAGGCCCACCATCTCCTCGTTGAACAGGTCACCTCCCAGCGTCCTGTCGAATCCAACACCCATCACCGACACCTCCTGCACAGTCTTCTTGAACCGCCCGTCCTTGACGGTCTTTCCCTGGAAGCGTAGCACCGATGCCGTCGTCGACCCAGCTCCCATGTCGTAGACGATGTGGTATTCCGGGTTCTTCTCGTCAAATGTCCGCGAAGTGGCATAATTGAGCCCGACCGCCAACCCATCCGAGACGAAACCCATAACATTCAACTTCGCCAGTTCCGCGGCAAGCGTGAGCGCATATTTCTCCTCAGCCAAAAAGAAAGTCGGAACAGTAAACACTATGTCTTTGATCGGAGCCGCTCCCACTCCAGCCATAGCCTGCGTCTGCGCAACAATCGCTTTCAACTGCATTGCCAATAACTCCTCGACCGTGAAGATTCCGTTCTTGGGAGAGCTCTTGCTCTTGAACGCAACAGTATCCTGTTCCAGTGACGGTAGGATCTCTAGTGCCGGCTGACGTCCAGAGTATGTAGCCACCGCATCATCGACCGCCAGCTTCCCCAGCAGCTGTTTAAGGTTCGGGTAAACATCATGCGGGAAGCGACCGGCAAGATTGATCGCGTCGGCACCGTAAAGTCGCTCCGGGAACGTGAATTCGCCCTCTTTCGCGGGGGTGTTGGCGGGTTTGAAGCCAATCGCAGAAGCTTCTTTCCGCTTGGTGTCTTTGGTGAGCACGATCTCGAGCGGAATTCCAGGCTTCACTAGAGCTGCCTTGATGAACTCCTGGCCGATGTCGATTCCAAGGATTGCACTGGCAGCGGAGGAATATTGCACGACGAGCAGGATGAATAGACTTGTTAAGGCCGTGTTGGATATTGTTTTTGACCGCATGGCAGTGTGTAGATGTATTTCTGTAACGAGACTCCGCAGGTGGTGGAGTGGTGGTTGTTCGTCGAAGGGCTGCAACTCTTTGGATTGGGAAGGAAGTGAAATGAAAGGTTACGGAAGCTGTAGTGAAGAGTCAAAAGGGATCCGCGACTCCAGGGGAATAATATTTCAAGAGGGCTATAAAGGTGCCAGCTGTTCTTTCCTCTCACTGAGAGCTCTGTAGTTGCATTCTGTGATGGGAAACGTAAAAATAAAATAAAAATGCAGTCAGATGCCCATGCTCACCAAAAAGGCCAGATTGCAGGGCCAAGACATCCACAGCGACATGTACTGAGACGGTGTCTCAATCAATCCCGACCATTAGATAACGTCTTATGTAGTCATGGCGATGCATTTACTACACGAAATAGAAATCATTTCAATTGATTGGCCTTGAAGCCGTTTGGCGAGACGAAGTGGTGGTGGTCGCCATCACGTCAAACAAAAATCACTCGGGAATTGATGACCAAAACGAAAAGGCACATTCGCATTGCATGTTCCAACGACAATTACGATCGTCCCACAACGGGAAAGTCCCAGAGGCGGCCGTACTCAAAAAGCGTCGAGTTCACTCTCGTCCCGTACTCGTACAAAACCTTATGAACGAATTCAAGACTGGTAATTGTAGGTATCCAGCTCAAGGTCAATTCATGAGATAAATTGATCGAGCGAGGCAAGAGACTGTCTTTACCGTACGGCCTGACACACGGCACTGAATGGGTGCTGACGGAGAGCGCCGCATCGAGTGGTTTGTGTTCGCCAGGTGGTGCAATTAAGGGCTCGCTGGCGATGGTGACGGCGACGGCGACGGTGATGGTGGCGGCGAAGAGATTTGGAGAAGACGAAGATGAACACATGGATAGGAGCTTTCGACTTTTTTAGTCATTCTCGCTTCGAATGGCCCTAAACCCTTAGCGACCGACTTCTCGATATCATCATCCCACTTCCCCCAATGACGGACTACATCATAGCGAGAAGCTCACCCCACGACAACGTCCCCTCGCCCAGACGGCGAAGTGAGCAGCAGCAACCACCTCCAGCGAACTCACCCCCACCCGATATCTGAATCATGGCCTCAAAGCGAATTGCCTCCCACCGATGCCTGGCCCACCTCCGCCCGTCTGATTTCCTGCGGCCAGCCGCCCGCCGGACACTCCCGAGCAACCGGTCATATCCCAGCCTCGCCCGCCGACACCAAAGCTCCGTGGCTCCGAGAGACTCTACACTGCCGGCCCCAGCAGCTGGTGGTGTTCCTCCGCCGGCCCCGCCGCCGTACAGGATCCCCCGCGAGATCGGACCGGGCGTGCTCGAAGGTGACAACACGCGGGTGTTGCTCCGCCAAAATAACCTCTTCCATGCTTGGGACAAGTCTCCGTCCGCTGCGATCCGGGAGCGCGCTGCGAGGATCAAGTTAAACGCGTACTGCCCGCACGCGGAGCACCAGCATGTCGGAGAGCTAACCCACATCAAGTTCACTTGTCCGGATTGCGGTATTCCCGCGTACTGTTCGGAGGACCACTGGGCGGAGGACTACGAGAACCATTTGCTCATCTGCGACACCCTCAAGGAGGCGAATGAGGACGAGCACGACCTTCGCTCCGGTCGGTTCTTCCCAGAGTTTGAGCATCCCGGCGAGCAGATCGAGGAGCAGCTGGTGAACATGACGAACTGGGATACGTTCATGTACACGCGCGGGGCGCTGGCGATCGATGGGGACCGGCAAATGCGTCAGGCTACAAAGCTACTTACCTATCCCACAACCATTGCCAGTGTCATCCACGAGCTTTCGCCGTACTCGCTCAGGCACAGGCTGACAAACGAGGGGTTGCGTAGTTTTTCTGGTAACATAGCTTCCCCATGACGTAATAGCCCCGCTACTAACCTAACACCCACCATCAGCCCTCCGCTACACCCTCCACCCGCCGGCAACCGGTGCCGGCCAGGACGTCAAAAATATCCGCACCACTCCTCCCCCCGTCCGCCTATTTATACTCGGAGCACGTGCCGAGTCCTCGCTCCCCCGCGATGTCTGGTACCAGCTGGCCTACATGTTTCCGCGCTCCACCTTTCACCTGGTCTTCATCGGCCCAGAATCCATGAAGGGTAGGGAAGCCGAGTACCCTTTGCCGGACCGAACTACTTCCAACCCCTTTGGCGCCGTACTTGAGCGAGTGTCTTACCACATGAAGATCTCGACATTCGTTGAGTACTTTCACACGCTCCACGATGCTGGCGCATTCGCGCCCTATGATCCGTACTTCGACTGCTTCGTCCTGTTCCATCCTGGGCTCGGACATCCGGGAAGTGCGGCGGAGTGGGAGCACACCTTGCCGAGACTACTGGAGACGAAACTGCCCATTGTGTGTACTGGATACACCGAGACCGACATGGTCCGTGATGTCGAGTGGGTTCGTGACAAGTGCAAGGGCGAATTCGATATGTTGCTGGAGCCCGGAGAGAATGCGTTCAAGAGCTTGCGGTGGGATATCAACGAGTAAGTTTGTTTGGCCTGGAATACCAGTAGAAGGCGCTGACGATACACGCAACAGTGCCGATCCCTCGGACCTCTCACAGGGCAATTGGGGTGTGTGGTCATTCCGCGGCAAGAGATATGAGGCCACGACCAAGGAGGAGCCCGCGGCCGCGCCGTAAACTGGCTGAGCCAGAAACCAGAAGAAATAATTCTTGTACATTAAACAATAGCTCACTCATCGCCTCCACCTCACGTGCCCAAGATCAATATTTTCCCATCCATCCCCCCTCTCCAGTTCTGCCACCCCCTCGACCATCCCCTCCTCTACCGTTCCATAGAGATGGGGAAACTCCTCTCCCAGTGCACCCTCCGTGCCTTCCCACTTCATCTTCTCCGCAATCCCTTTGTACGCCAACTTCAACACCCACACCCTCTCCACCCCACCCATGAACCTGCATAGCACGCCCACAGTCTGCTCCGCGGTACAAAGGTGCACGAACCCACTATCCCTATCCAACTGCGATTCCCCGAGCGGCCACGACGGCGGGGAAGCGAGAATTTTGTAGACGCTCTTTACGCGGAGGTGGTGCGAGATCTGTTCGGCTAGGCAGCCAAGTTTGTGCAGCGTCGTGGCGAGAGCGCAGATGCTAGGCAGGGTGAGCGAGAACTCAGCTCCCGACGCGCGGAGGGAGACGGGTGGTAAGGCGTGGAAGAGACGGACTGGGTCCTTCGGCTTCGGTCTCTGTTCCGGCGTAGTGGATTCGGCGGGGGTGTCGGCGGAGGCAGTAGGTGCGGGCTTCCGGCGGCGTAATCCTTCCTCTCCGCCGCCCGGCTCCTCCTTCGCCACGCGCTCCTCCCGCTCCGGAAGCTCAACACATTCCCACATGGCCTCCGTCTCCTCTCCGCCCGAGATCTGCAGCCCCCGCGTCGCGGTCACGACGCGTCCGTCGACTTCGAACTGCTCGCGCCCGTACCGTCCCCCAGCCGGCGGCGCGACGACATTGGCGTGCGCGAGCGACATAAACCCGCGCGTCAGATCCGTGGTTAGCTGCGAGCGTTGCGTCTGGTACAGGTCGATCGCGTCGAGGTAGGCATAGCTTAGCTCGTCGACTTTCGAGGTCGCGGAAGGCGGGGGAGACATGACGGGTGGGACTTAGTGCTGGGGGTGAATGCGCGGGTGAGATGGGTGGGGTTCGGAAGGGAAGGCTGAGCTCACGTGCTGCAAGGCTGAGGAACAGGGCTATTTCATGCCGGTGGTATGTAGAGTAGGTACGGTTCTTAGGCAAGACTATGTGCTGCGTTCATCATCAAACGGTATTACCTATTCAGGTCGGCTAAACCGGGGCTTGGTCGTCCGTTGCAGCACCCATCGTTCACACTTTCTCACCCGGTCAATATCATCAAATTCACTGGTGACAAAACCAATGCACAATATCAAGCACACAAGCAGCAAGCCTATTGGCCGCAAATTGGTTTACAAGACCAAGCGCTTCCCCGATGGGACGCTTAGGTATAAGGCAAGACTCGTTGTCAAAGGATACGAGCAGGTGAAAGGCGTCGACTTCGGTGAAGCCTATGCGCCGGCTGGAAAGCTGATTACTCTACATTACCTTCTAAGCTTTATGGCATACAACAGCTAGGGATAGCGATCATCCTGACGCCGTCGCCTGCCCGTATCCCTTGACAACGAGTCCTTCCTTGTACCTAAGCGTCCCATCGGATTAGTGCTTGGTCTTGTAAACCCATTTACAGCCAATAGGCTTGCTGCTTGTACGCTTGACGAGCGCAAAAGCATCATTCTCCATGAGAGATGCATATTCTTCTTGCATAGCAGACCTCCAATGCTTGTGCAGAGGGCTATCTGGCGCCTCACAATACGACTGTGGAGGGTTCGCCACCGAGGCAACTTCGCGATATGACCGTGGAGTAAGGCACTTCCCTCGTGCAATCTTGAGGGCATCCATAACTCGAAGGATTGCGGTAATGTCGCCCTTCCACCCCACGTAGTTGGTGCCATCTAACTTCCTGATGGCTCCATACTTCGACGCATGGAAGATCTTCGATGACTGGTCTTTGGAAGCCATTCTCGGTGGTTTTGTGTAATGCGGGGGTTTTTTCGGAGATAAGGGGAATGAGGTCCTCCGACCGAAAGAAAAAGACGATTATCGATAGATCAAACGTAGATGTAGACGAGAAGGATATGGCGCTGGGCCGGGCTCATAACCCGTCAAGATCATGATGGAAGTTCGATGGAACGATGGAGTCTTGATGTGTTGTATTTTCTTGAAGAGAAATGCTGAAAAAGGGAAAGGTCTGACTGAATACACGTATACGACGTGATTCTACACATGACAAAGCAGAACGAGTGAGATATTGCAACACACAACAAGAAAATGGTGAACAAGCAGCCAGCACCAGCGCTCGACTCGCCTCGTCCAAGCCCTGGAGCTTGTCTACACGTCGAGTTGGAGCGATCAGGATGTCACTTGGCCTACTCCAAAACTGTAGGGAAAAAAAGAAAAAAGAAAAAAAAGGGGGGGGGGGGGAGGAAGAGAAGCTGTGAGTCTTCCTTTAGACTTCGTATTCCACCTTACAGCGGTGTACGCCCAGGCTTGGTGGGCCACGGCCGCCGAAGTTTGGTCGTTCGGAGGCTTTTGTAGCCAAGAATCCAGGCCCATCGTGAAAGCTGAGCTGTGATCTCACATGTGAAGAGATATCGCCGGAGTTTGGAGATTGAGCTTAGATATTCAGGCCTCTAGCGAAGCACACTCTGGCCGCTGGCGGGTATGCGGCGTAGCGGATATCTCGATGCCCTCACTATCCATAGTCCTCAGTATTCCGATCTATCCATCTGACCAGAGACGCTCAGCCAGAGCCACTTAGCCCGCGGCGGGGCTCAGTCCGGGGCTATACAGATCTCGAGTCGAGAGTTTACTTTTTGAGTTTTTTTTCCCCCCACTGGAGGCCCTTCATGTTGAGCAGGCGATGACTCCAGACTGCTCCAGAGCATATTCCAGCGGACATAGAAAAAAAAAAGGGGGGGGGCTTTCCGTCCTCATTTATACACAAAGACCTGCCTCTCATAACCCATCCTACCGCAACTCTGATCCTCCCCCCTCCTCCGAAGTGCCATCTCATCACTTTTTATCACTCGATCCCACGCCATGTCTCCCCGCTCCTCCGTCAGCAGCGTCAGCGACCTCGCGTTCTCCTCCGACCCCCACGAGTGGCTGTTCCAGTGCGTCGCCGGCGGGCAGGGGAACCATTTCGACGACGTCTACGGCAGCGACTACTACATCGGCCCGCGGCCGCCGCCGAAGAAGAAGGCCGGGAAGCTGGCTCGGCTCCTGAAGAGGCTCGAGAAGAAACTGAAGTAGACAGCTCGTCCCCTAGAGCCGGCGAGCGAGCAGTTTGTCGGAAGGTAGATGTATGGTCTAGGCCACACACCCCGCACCATCCGGGACCCCCTTTCCGGACCTTCTGACTCGAGAGTAGGAATTGCCGGATTTTTATTTCTATCTGGAATCTTTTTTTTTTCTTGCCAACACTCGGATATATGGTTTGCATCGGAAGGCGTCGGACGGGCGGAAACGCTGACCCCAACGCTCCACGTCGGCTCAGCCACGTGAGCGCACGATTAGCCGCTCCCGCGCCGCACTGCCGGCTGGCGACAGCGCCTACCGTTCTATCCGAGCAGCAGGAGCGATACCACAATCGCCCGTGGCCCGCTTCCTCGACGCGGCGAGGTCAAGCATGACCTCGAGGAGGGGAGTGTGTGGGTCGACATGGCGAGTCAGGCGACGGAGTAGAGGTGGGAGAGGGGGGGAAGCGGCGTCACCGCCGGCGGGTTGTCTCTATGGTGCATTTAGGGGGAATGTTTTTGAATTTTTGATGTCCATGTGATATGGTAATTTTCTCATTCTTTTCCCGGCGTTCATGTATGTGGGGGAGGAGGATATAGGCTTTTGCCCTTTGGAAATTCGGAGAGCACGATAGATTCTTCCTTGTCACAAACTTTGATCAGAGTTTCTGGTCGCCACCGCCCAACAGTAGAGCACAATCCGATCCAACGCTGCCAGGGGCGGGTACAACTCCCCCGAAGCGCTCCCACAAAGCACACACCCTATCGAGCTTCCGAAGTGACTTTCGCCGTCCGGCCGAACAGAGAGTTGGGAGCGGTGTAGAGAGTATGGACCGCGTCATGGAAGTCTAAATGCCCGTCGACGAAGGATCCGGAATAGCAAAGTAGTCACGGAAGAGCGAATGCCGAGCACATGAGGGTTCTGATCCGTGGACGGACCGGTCCGCTCGCATCTTCTCCAGCAGTATGATACCGCCACCAGGGAAGGGCGCGTCGGAGCCTCAGAGCAGCCTCAACACGGGGCCGCAAACCCGTAGCGATCAGCTACATATTAGTTTTTTCGTTCCACCGTCTTAGCATCCGACCTATATAGGCCATGGCTGATTACATCCGGCACATATTGCTCCTGACGTCTTCGGCCACGACTTAGAGATACGAGTGACCAATTATGAACATGCACGCCGGGCCAAGCCAAGCTCCATCCACGGGCTGGGCGGAATGCATAGGTCCATAGCATATGACGCTAGGAATAGGGTATCTGCGCACACAAAACATCGACATCCTCGGAGCCCCACTTCGTCCGCCGAGCATCCCCTGCGCACGACGATGCACGAGATAATCACCCTCCAGCTCGGACACCAAGCCAACTACGTCGGGACGCACTTCTGGAACACGCAGGTATGTAGAGTATATCGTTATGTATATATATGCGGACAACGGGAGGGGGGGGGTGGGAGCTGACTCCGGCGTGCGTGCCGGTAGGAGTCGTATTTCACCTACGGAGAGGGCGAGTCCCCGAGTCTCGTCGACCACGATGTCCACTTCCGCTGCGGGCTGGCCGCTGACGGCTCGGAGACGTTCATGCCGCGCGTGCTGATCTACGACTTGAAGGGTGCAGACACCTTGATGACATGCGCGTCGGGGGAGTGGCGGTGAGGAAGAGCTGGGCTGATCGTGTTGCGGCTTGCGGCGTTCGTGAGGGATAGGGGGTTTTGGAACCCTGAGGAAGGTGAATGCTCTCTACGAGGTTGAGGAGGCGGCGGCGGCGGCGTCCGAGAATCCACCGAAGGGGCCATGGTATGGTGATACTTCTGCTCCATTGGATCTCACTCTGTTTTTTTTTTCTCTCTCGGCGTGTCTGACGTATGCCCTGGGCTGGTGCTTGCTTGCTTGCGGAAAAAATTAGGGATCATGAGATCACTACGCAGCGACAGGAGCAGATCGAGGCAATCCAGTACCAGAAGGATCTCGAAGCGGTAGGAAATGACGCTGTCCTGTCTTGTTAAGCCGTCTTAATATCAAGCTTATCGGCAATCGCTGCGGTGCGATAGGGTGTGTTTCCGCCTGCTGCGCTGACAACGGATTCCGTGCGATACTGGAGCGATTACAATCGAGTGTACTACCACCCCAGGTCGTCCGTCCAGATCAACGAGTACGAACTGAACTCTGGGATCCAGCCATTCGAAGGACACAGGCTGGGACAGGAGCTGTTCGGAGACCTGAACCGCGAACACGACCTCGTTGACCGCGACTTCCGGCTCTTCGCGGAAGAGTGCGATCAGATGCAGGGGATACAGCTCCTGACGTCGACGGACGATGCCTGGGGCGGTTTCGCTGGGAAATATCTTTCCGAGCTCCGAGACGAGTACGGCAAGGTCGGCATCTGCACATGGGGACTGGAGAGAACGGACCGGGTTGTCAGAGTGAGTCCACTTTGTCCGTATAGTATCTTTCTTTTTTGTTATTTTTGCTTTGTCCTCGCTGTCGTTCTCTGCCTGCCGCGCACAGGGGAGCGAATCAAGCTTCCGACTTTCCGGGACATCCGGGGATAGCTAGCAGTCGTATATTGTGGCGCAGTGGCTATTTTCGTTATATTGTCGGACTTGGCAATCGTGGGGTAACGAAAGACTGACGCGGGTGTGCTCGTCATAGGACAAACAAATCACGCGAACGATTGCGCTTGCGATGGCCCTGTCAAACATCGCTTCGCTCTCGTCTCTCTACGTCCCACTGTCGAACCCTCCGCTGGCAAGTGCGCTGCCAGGCTATCTGCGTGTCGATCGGACCTCGGAGTGGCATACGAGCGCTCTGCTCTCCGCCGCGATCGAGACTAGCACGCTTCCCACCCGGCTGCACGACGGTGCTGGCAGGCTTGGGAGGATGGACGACCTGGCGGCCTCCCTGAACCTGAGCGGAAGGCAAAAGATCGCGATGCTCTCCATGTCCGTCAGCGGGCCCGGGGAGTCTCCCCCGAGTGGTGGCTCGCATGGAGACGACGACCGAGTCCCGCGCGCGCCGAGATTGGCGGCGAGCCGGAAGGCGGCCAGGATCGATTGCTCGTGGGCTCAGGGGCGCGACAGAAAGGAGGACCACGTCTTTGCCGAAGCGGATGTTGCCAGAGGCTTCGATGGGCAATATCCTGAAGAACCGGAGCGCACCGGCGATCGACATGAACCTATTATTAGCAGGTGGGGGGCCCCATCCTGGCGGATCACGTTGTGCTGTTGTCTGCGCCTGTGTATATGTAAACTTGTCACTGCAAGTTTATTGGCTCGACACCCTGCGGGATTTCATCCGCCGCGTCGCTGTGGCTTGTATCTGCGTTTTGCGGTGGCTTGTGCGAGTGCTGACACCTCTCCGTGGCGCAGCGTCACCAGCCCACTGGCGTTCCCGCTGGTCGACAGCTTCCCTTCGATCTTCCCCGCGACGCCAGCCACAACGGCGCACGGCAACGCGCACACGGCGGTCCACACACGGCTCGAGTCGAGCTCGGCCGTGATCGGACGGGTCCGGGGCGTCAAGGAGGTGGTCGCGTTCCGCGTCGGCGTCGAGGAGAGGGAGGCGCTCATGAACGACCTGGACGAGATCGTGGACGGCTTCCAGCACGGATGGATGAGCGACGACGAGGAGGACAGCGACGACTGATCTGGCCAGTATGTAGCCGACGCTTTTCTCTTCACGATGACCACGCCCGAAGAACTGAGCCGTTTGGCGGGCGTCCGCTTGGTGAATCCGCTTGGTGACGGCGAGCGACATCGGGTGACCACAGGGCTGGGTGTCCGCGGTGGGTCCTGTAGGTCGTACTGCGCCCTGCGGGGGAGCCAGTGACCAGCCTGTGTGCATGTGTGCCCATCGCCCAGCCATCACCTTACCGCCAGCACAGTACATATCCATTATAGTTTCCCCGAAACGTGAGCTCCCCCCGCCAGCATGCACGCACCCCATCTCGCCGGTACCTAGAGCACATAGCTGCATCGCAGCATCTGGGGCCTGCGGAGTCTCGCCGCGGCTGGATCCCCTCGCACATGGCAGACCAGCTGCGACGACCGCGCAGACTTGTGTGGGCCGAGCGGTGGACGAGTCGACGTGGCCACTTGCCGCCGACGCAAGCCTGCCGCCCTTGGACAGACACTGGTCCACCGTGCATATGTAGAGTAGATACACGCGCCGAGGCCGGACCCGGGACCCCCACCGCAGCCGGGAGGGGGTTCGCCGTTGGGATGCGGTGTACTACAGTACGGCGAATGTTGCTCCGGTACGTGCCGTGCCGCGCTGCGATCGAGCGCGCGGGTGGGCAAAGAAGGAGGCTGAGGGGAGGCTGGGATTAGGTAATCGGTCGGGAATCCGCAGCTGCATCCACGGGTACGTATCGGGCTACTATCGCTGATAGATATGTAGATATCTACTCGGATACGTGCCGTATAGAGTACATACATAGCCACCGCCGCCGCTTCTGCAGCAACCAGCATCTATCTAGATATCTCCCACGCATGCGGTCTCTGCTCTACATACAGATCATCCCCACTGGCTGCAGGCTGCTGCGGCTTGCAGGGTTTCGTCGTGACATCCTGCGCCCACGCTGAAGGGGCCATTTCAAGCCAGAGAAGAAGCGAGGGGAAAAGCAAGAAAAAAAAAGAAAAGAAAAGAAAAGAAAAAAAGGAAAAAAGGGAGAAAAAAAAGAGAAGGAAAAAAAGAAGAAGCGGGAATTGTGCCGTGTCCAGGACTCTGGGCTGCTGTGTATCTGCTGCCTCACCTGCCGGTGCGGGCAGATGCTTCCGGCTCGGCTCTGCCGGGGGGGTTGGCGATTATTATGTCAGCACGGACGGCATCTCCACCCGACTTCACCTTGCCCGGTCGCAGCCGGCAGCACAAGTTCTCTCCTCTCCTCTCCTCTCCTCTCCACTCCACTCCACTCCACTCCACTCCACTCCTCTCCACTCCTCTCCACTCCTCTCCGCATCCCGCTCCCCCGCCCCCTGCGGGCCGCAGACGCAGGAACATATGTACTGTGTGTTCCCCATTCGCTCGGTGAAACGATCGTTTGTTTTCTTCTTCTTCCTCTGTTTACTTTCTTTTCTTTTTTCTTTCTTTCTTTTTTTTCCTTCTCGCTCTCCTATGTATCCCCCCTTACTGCCGCCCGTCGTTGTCGTGAGACCAGACATCAGCGCTAGCCCGCTTTGCTCGCCTGCCGTTGCTGCCGGGAAAAGGGAGGGGCGGGCTGGCGGGAACATCGAGCTCGCGTCGAAGGATTTGCCGTGGAGACGGAGCGATGGATGGATGGATGGATGATGGATGGATGATGGATGATGGCCCGCCTCCCTTTTCCGGCCCCGCCACCTGCTCGCGGGCTCCGCAAAAGGGATGGGCCGCGGCTGCCCATCGGCGTGCGGAGGATTCTTCTTCTTCATCTGCTTCCGCTCCGATTTTGCATATCTAGTCTCCGCGGCGAGTGCAGCAAAAGTGTCTTTCGAGTGCTGTTTGCTCGATCCGGGGCCGTGCGGGCTCCGGCGTACAATTCGTACCGGTGCGCACAGCGCCTCACTGCCACCCCACCACATACTCCGGGCTGAGTGGCAGCGGTGGTGGCGGCAGCTCTCCCCGGCAAGACCGCCCGCCTGCCGCTGCCTTTCCGGGCGGCCGCCCTAGCTCGGTCTCCCTCGCCCGCGGCCAGAGTGGACACGAACGAGCTGCTGCCGGGATGTCTGCACGCATGTATCTATGTATCTCTCGTGGAGAGACATCTGCAGGTGCGAAAGACACCGGATTCCCGCGGATACCTGCCTAGTGGCCGACATGGCTGAGGCTGCGTCGCTGCGATCCGGTATGGAGTGACGCCCTTCCGTGACGGCGGCGACAGAGGACTCCTGGCCATCCGCATTCTGCCGAGGCTGTGTGAGGTCTCGGACACACTGCGCGCTCTGGGGGCAGCTGAGGGCGATGATGGTAGTGGCGATCGGTACCCCCCCCCGTGCGCCCGCACCCTGGCCGTCCACTGCTGCGCAAGCAGGAAAGACGGAAACAGTGCTTTCCCGGCATGGATGGCTGTAGCGAAGTTGTGCGAGTTGGGCTGCATATGATGTATCCGAACGGAAACTAAAAAAATTAAAAAAAAAAAATTAAAAAAAAAATTAAAATCGAGCGTGCATGGCTCACACGCTCTGATGTGAGCACTTGAGAGAGAGAGAGGGTGGCGTGGACTGGCGCCGATGGTCGATATAAACTCGTCTTGTCGCCCCTCTCTCTCCTCCTCTTCTCGTCCTCCACTCCGCTCCCAGTCGATTCCTCCTCCTCCGTTCGCTTTCAAAAGGGGATTCTCAACCTTCGTTGTACAGTACTCCGCATACTCACCTGCAATCATTCGCTCGGCCAGTGCTCTTGGACTCCCATACCCACATCCCGTTCGTGGGGGGGGGGGGGGGGGGGGGGGGGGGGGGGGGGGGGGGGGGGGGGGGGGGGGGGGGGGGGGGGGGGGGGGGGGC